>Ga0209337_1000736_pt1 | contig 26318 bp, 12 predicted proteins | sample LinPmetageLP53_FD_184044 | JGI IMG/M metagenome (GOLD analysis project Ga0209337, IMG submission 184044) | Marine viral communities from the Pacific Ocean - LP-53 (SPAdes) (version 2) | ecosystem: Environmental > Aquatic > Marine > Oceanic | place: Pacific Ocean | collected 2010-02-08 | reverse complement strand
ACAGTATATTTAACTTAGTTAAAATATACGAACAAATAGATTACAACGAGGAAATGTCTAGAACATTAGGCGTTACAACAGGTAATTTTCAATGGGTTAGTGGAATAAAAGATTCACAAGTAATATTCTATCCAGATCCAAAAGGTAGATTTAAAGTTAGCTGGGTTCCACCTCAACAGCTTCAAAATAAAGTGGTATTAAAAAATGGTATAAAATATCCTGGTAATGAACACATGGGAGCATTTGGTTGTGACTCTTACGATATATCAGGTACCGTAGATGGTGTAGGATCAAAAGGAGCATTACACGGCTTAACCAGGTTTAGTATGGAGGACGCTCCTGCGAACAGTTTCTTTTTAGAATACTTATCAAGACCACCTACGGCTGAAATGTTTTTTGAAGATGTTCTAATGGCTTTAGTTTTTTACGGTATGCCTATATTAGCAGAGAATAATAAACCTCGTCTTTTGTATTACTTAAGACGTAGAGGATACAGGGGATTTAGTATGAATAGACCTGACAAGATATGGAACAAGCTATCTGTAGCAGAAAAAGAAGTAGGTGGAATACCTAACTCAAGCGAAGATATAAAACAAGCTCATGCAGCGGCTATTGAAATGTATATACAAGATCACGTTGGCATGAAACAAGATGGAACTTTTGGAGATTTATATTTTAATGAGCTACTAAATGATTGGAGTAGATTTGATATAAACAAAAGAACAAAGCATGATGCCTCTATAAGTTCTGGTCTAGCTGTTATGGCTAACAACAGGCACTTGTACGCACCAAATGCAAAAGTTGAAAAACCAAAACTAAACTTAAGCATTGCAAGGTATAAAAACGAAGGTAACGCTTCTCAATTAATTAAAAAACAATATGATAGGTAAATTTCCAAGTCAAGTAGTTAGTGACGTAGAAAAAATAAGTTATGAGTACGGGTTGAAAGTAGCTCAAGCCATCGATTATGAATGGTTTGGTTCTGATAGTAATTTAAGCAATAGAACTAACAGCCGATATAATACTTCAAAAAATAATTTTCATAACTTAAGACTATACGCAAGAGGCGAACAATCTATTCAAAAATACAAAGATGAATTATCTATTAACGGCGATTTATCTTATTTAAATTTAGACTGGAAACCTGTTCCAATTATACCTAAATTTGTAGATATAGTAGTTAATGGTATGGCTGAAAGAATGTACGATATAAAAGCTTATTCACAAGATCCTTACGGCGTGGCTAAAAGAACTGAGTATATGGAGTCTGTTTTAAAAGATGTTAGAACAGAAGAATTAAATAAGTTATCTCAAGTAGCGTTTGGCATTCCGCTAAACGAAAATAAAAAAGAAACTTTACCGGAAACAGAAGAAGAAGTTGCATTGCACATGCAGCTTACTTATAAACAGTCTGTAGAATTAGCAGAAGAGCAAGCATTAAATGTTTTGCTAGAAGGAAATAGATATGAACTTACTAGAAAAAGACTTCTTAGAGATTTAACTGTTATTGGTATTGGTGCTGTAAAAACTGATTTTAACACGTCTGAAGGTGTGACAATTAATTATGTTGATCCAGCTAATTTAGTTTATTCTTATACTGAATCTCCTTATTTTGACGACGTATATTATGTTGGTGAAATAAAGTCAATACCTATAAATGAACTAGTCAAACAATTTCCTCATTTAACAAACGATAAACTAGAAGAAATAACAAGCAAAAACTACGGTGGCCATAGCAATACTTATAGTTCTAGAAAAAAAGACACTAATAAAATAGAAGTTCTTTATTTTAACTATAAAACCTATATGAACGAAGTTTATAAAGTTAAAAAGACTGGAACTGGCGCTGATAAAATTATACCAAAAGACGATTCATTTGATCCGCCTGAAAACTTAGAAGGTGGATATACTAAAATGATAAGGCAAGTAGAGTGTCTTTTTGAAGGGGCTTTAATATTAGGAACTGACATGCTTATTAAGTGGGAAAAATCACAAAATATGATGCGTACAAAAAGTGATTTTACCAAAGTTAAAATGAATTATTCTATTGTAGCACCAAGAATGTACGAAGGTAGAATTGAGTCTTTAGTTAGTAGATGTACTGGTTTTGCTGATATGATACAACTTACACACTTAAAACTACAACAAGTAATGTCTAGGTTAGTACCAGATGGTGTTTACTTAGATGCCGATGGTTTAGCTGAAATTGATTTAGGCAATGGAACCAACTACAGCCCACAAGAAGCTTTAAACATGTTTTTCCAAACAGGATCTGTTATTGGTAGATCATTTACTTCTGATGGCGATATGAATCCTGGTAAAATTCCTATTCAAGAAATATCTTCTGGAAGTGGTGGTGGCAAGATGCAAAGCTTAATTCAAACTTATAACTACTATATGCAAATGATAAGAGACGTTACTGGGCTTAACGAAGCTGCTGATGGATCTAAGCCAGATAAGTATTCTTTAGTTGGCGTACAAAAACTAGCTGCTGCAAATTCAAACACAGCTACAAGACATATATTACAGGCTGGATTATTTTTAACAGCAGAAACTTGTGAAAAACTCTCGCTTAGAATATCTGATATTATAGAGTATTCTCCAACAAAAGATGCTTTCATTCAGGCCATAGGAGCACATAACGTTGCTACACTTGCTGAAATGTCAGAGTTACACTTATATGATTTTGGTATATTTCTAGAGCTAGCGCCAGATGAAGAGCAAAAAATGCTATTAGAAAATAACATACAAGCTGCAATTGCACAGCAAGGGATAGATTTAGAAGATGCTATTGATCTTAGAGAAATTAAAAATATTAAACTTGCAAATCAACTTTTAAAAATTCGTAGAAAAAAGAAAATTGAAAGAGATCAAAGAATGCAGCAAGAAAATATAAGAGCTCAAGGCGAAGCTAATCAACAAACTCAAGCAGCTGCGGCTCAAGCTGAGGTTGAAAAAAGAAAAGCTTTAGTACAAACAGAAATAGAACTAGAGCAAGCCAAAGCTCAAATGGAATCCCAAAGACTACAACAAGAAACAGAAATGAAAAAACAGTTAATTGAGACTGAATTTAATTTTAAAATGCAATTAGCTAAAATGCAGTTAGGGCAAGGTAATGGAAAAGAATCACAAAAAGAAGATAGAAAAGATGAGAGAACTAGAATTCAAGCTACTCAACAGTCAGAACTTATAGATCAAAGAAATAATGGTAAACCACCTAAAAACTTTGAGAAAACAAGTAATGATACACTAGGTGGCTTTGGTCTAGGTATGTAAATTTATTAATTATTATTATATTATATTATGGAAGAAAACAAAAAAGAAAAACCAGCTGTAGATAATGCTGTAGAAAAAATTAAAATTAAAAAACCTAAAAAGAAAAAGTTTGCGCCAGACAATGAAATCACAAAACTTGATCTTTCTAAAAAAACCGAAGAAATTGACAATATTATAAAAGTTGATTTAAAAGAACCAAAAGATGAAACTAAAGAAAATAACACTGACAACGACGGAGTGGTTGCAGTCGCTGAAAATGCCGACGCCCCACAAGAACAAGAAGAAGTACAACCGGAAGCTGAAGCACAAGAAGCTCCAGCATTAGAAGAAATTACCAACGAACAGGTTGAAGAGGTTGTTGAAGAAGCAATAGCTGAAGCCGAGGCTACTGGAAAGCCACTACCAGAAAATATTCAAAACTTAGTTAGTTTCATGGAAGAGACTGGTGGAGATTTAAATGACTATGTTAAGCTCAACAAAAATTATGATGATTATGATAATCAAGATTTACTTGTTGAATACTACAAACAAACAAAACCTCATTTAGACAATGAAGAAATTAACTTCCTTATGGAAGATCAATTTTCTTACGACGAAGATGTAGACGAAGTAAGAGATATTAAAAGAAAAAAATTAGCGCTTAAAGAGCAAGTTGCCAGCGCTAAAAGCCACCTAGACGGGCAAAAGTCTAAATACTATGAAGAAATTAAAATGGGTTCAAAGCTTACGAGTGAGCAACAGAAAGCAATTAATTTTTTTGATAGATACAACAAAGAAGAAGCAGATCGTAGTAAACTCCTTGAAAAAAACACTTCTACTTTTTTAAATAAAACCAATCAGGTTTTTAACGACAAATTCAAAGGTTTTGAATATAACGTCGGAGACAAAAAGTATAGGTTTAATGTAAAGGATACTAATAAAGTTAAAGAAACCCAAAGCGACATTAATAATTTTGTCAAAAAGTTTTTGAACGAAAATAAAACAATGGAAGATGCTGCAGGTTATCACAAATCACTGTATACGGCTATGAACGCTGATACTATTGCTACTCATTTTTATGAACAAGGCAAGGCTGACGCTATGAAAAATAGTGTTGCTAATGCTAAAAATATAAACATGAATCCTAGAGGATCTCATGGAGAGGCTAGTAGTACAGGCGGTTTGCAATACAAAGTATTAGGTGAAAATTCTGCTGATTTTAAGTTTAAAATTAAAAACAAAAATAAATAAAAATTTAAAATAAATAATTATGGCAATTACAAGTGCGAGCGGCATAGACGCTGCTCCAAGACAACAAACGCTATCCACAAACTACATAGACTTTACGTCTGCTGCTACGGAAGGATGGGCGCAACAATACTTACCAGATCTTATGGCTCAAGAAGCAGAGATTTATGGTAAAAGAACAATCGCAGGATTTTTATCTCAAGTAGGAGCTGAAGAAGCTTCTACGTCAGATAGAGTTATATGGTCTGAACAAGGTAGATTACATTTAGCTTACAAAGCAACTAACGCTGATGTTTCTGCTAATATATTTACTATTACAGAAGATATTGATGGAAATACTATTGATGGTGGTGCTGCAAATGTACACGGTATACGAGTTGGTGATATAGTATTAATATCAAACGCTTCATTAACTTTAAGAGGTTATGTTTCAGCTAAAGCTGCTGCAACTGTGACTGTATTACCTTACGCTGCTGCTAACTTTGACACTGCTGGTTTTGCTGATAGTGCTGGTGCAAGTGCTTATAGAATACTAGTTGTTGGTTCTGAATTTGAAAAAGGTACTGATGGAAGAACTGCTGCAAATTCTCCTAAGTTTACTTCTCACTCTAACAAACACATTATTATGAAAGATTACTACGAAGTATCTGGATCTGATGTGTCTCAAATTGGTTGGGTTGAAGTTTCTGGTGAAGAAGGGCAAAACGGTTACTTATGGTACTTAAAAGCTGAAGGTGATACTAGAGCTCGTTTTACTGATTACTTAGAGATGACTATGTTAGAAGCTGAAACTGCTTTAGCAGCTGCTGGCGCAATTGGTGGTACTGATGGAGGTGCTTTACAAGATGGTACGCAAGGTTTATTCCAAGCTATTACTACTAGAGGTCACCAAACTACTGGTGTTACTGGCGTTAATGCCGCTACTGATTTAGCTGAATTTGACGCTATCTTAGCTGCGTTTGATCAAAACGGTGCTATTGAAGAAAATATGATGTTTGTAAACAGAGGTACTTCGCTGGCAATGGATGACATGTTAGCTTCTATGAATTCTTATGGTGCTGGTGGTACTTCTTACGGAGTATTCAATAATGAAGAAGATATGGCTTTAAATTTAGGTTTCTCTGGTTTTAGAAGAGGTTCTTATGACTTTTACAAATCTGACTTTAAATACTTAAATGACAAAGGTACAAGAGGTGCTCTTAACGATACTGTTACAAACATCCGAGGGGTAGTTGTTCCAGCTGGTGTATCTTCTGTATATGATGAGCAGTTAGGTAGAAACTTAAAGCGTCCATTCTTACATGTTAGATACAGAGCTTCTGCAACTGATGACAGAAAAATGAAAACTTGGGTTACTGGTTCTGTTGGTGCTGCTACTTCTGGAAAAGACACGATGGAAATACACTATTTATCTGAAAGATGTTTGATTACACAAGGTGCTAATAACTTCATGTTAATGAACTAAGCACAATTATTTTAAAAGACCGGGGCTTCGGCCTCGGCCTTTTATTTTTATTAATTTTATTATATATTATATTATGGCTAAAAAAACAAAAACAAAAGTCTCACCACAGGCAGACCCTGGAGATGAGCATATTGAAACAACCAAAGAAGTAGTTACAGAATTTTTTGAAGAAACTGTAGTTGCGGAACCAAAAAAAATTACCCCAAAAGATGGTTGGGAAATAAAAGACAGAATGTATTACTTAAAAAACAACAAAACACCGTTGAGTTACTTGATAAGAGGTAGTAATATTCACTGGTTTGATGAAGAAAAAGGATACGAAAGAGAACTAAAGTATACTTCAAATCAAAGAACTTCATTTGTTGACGAAATGAAAGGCGAACAAAGACTAGAGCATATTATATTTCAAAAAGGAGGCTTGTACGTTCCAAAAACCAAAACGGTACTACAAAAACTTTTATCGCTGTATCATCCTCATAGAGATAAATTATTTGAAGAGTATAAACCGGCCGCAATTGCAGCTACTCAAATTGATTGGCTAGAAATGGAAATAGAAGCTTTAAATGCCGCTCAATCTTTAGACTTAGACATGGCAGAAGCTGTTATGCGTGTGGAGGTTGGTTCTAAAGTATCAGAGATGAGTTCTAAAGAACTTAAAAGAGATTTATTATTATATGCTAAAAGAAATCCTGAGTTGTTCTTAGAGTTAGTAAATGATGAAAATGTTATGCTTAGAAACTTTGGTATTAAAGCTACGGAAATGAACATAATTAAATTGTCTCAAGATCAAAGAACTTTTTTATGGTCTTCTACTGATAGAAAGTTAATGACAGTTCCTTATGAAGAACACCCTTACTCTGCTTTAGCCGCTTGGTTTAAAACAGATGAAGGCATGGAGATTTACTCCAATATTGAAAAAAGATTAAATTAATCTAACTGTAGATGCGGTCGCTCTACGGAGCGATCGTAAACTACAAAATAAAAATAAATTATGGCAGTAAGTATAGATACAGTATATCAAAGAGTTTTAGCTATAACTAACAAAGAACAAAGAGGATATATAACTCCTCAAGAATTTCAACTATTTGCTAACATAGCACAAGAAAGAATATTTGAACAATATTTTTATGACATGGATAAAGCTCTTATTGATCCTGGTAATAGTACAGAATATAGTGATACTGTAAATATTTTAAGTGAAAAAATAGCAATATTTGAAAACAACAACATAGACATGAGCGCTGTTTCAGGCGCTACAATGACTTTGCCAACTCCATCAACAACGCTACATAAATTAGGTACTGTTTTTTATAATGATGGTACTAAAAGTATTAAAGTTGAAAGAGTAGAAGCTAAAGAAGCTGAACTAATGCAACAAACAGCTTTATATGCATCAACACAATTAAGACCTATTTACGTTAAAAGATCAGAAACAAAATTACAGTTTTATCCATCATCAGCTTCTCCTGCGTATTCTACGTCAACTGTTAATTGTAATTTTATCGCTAAGCCTACTCAAGCTATATGGGGATATACTGTTGTAAATGCCCAGGCATTATATAACGCTGGCGCATCTACAGATTTTCAACTACACAACTCTGAAGAAACCGAGTTAGTTTATAAAATATTAGAATTAAGTGGTTTTGTTTTAAATAAACCAGGGTTAGTCCAACTAGCAACAAATGAAGAAAAAGAATTATTAGTACAAAAACAATAATAAATGGCATTAATAACACAAACAGGACAACAGTATTATAGCACGGCTTCTCCAACACCTTTTGGTGATTATCAATTTACTTCTTTAGAACATATTATAAATCAATTTTTAATAGCTTACGTTGGTGATGATAAAATAATATCTAAAATTAAAAGAACTGATGTTGCTTTTCATGCTCAAAGAGCTTTACAAGAATTATCTTTTGATACCTTTAAGTCTACTAAATCTCAAGAAATAGAAATTCCAGCTTCCCTTACAATGATACTCCCACAAGATTATGTTAATTATGTAAAGCTTAGTTGGAGTGACGCCGCTGGTATAGAGCATGTTTTATATCCAGTAGCAAAAACATCTAACCCAACAGATGTAGCTCAAGACGCTAATGGAGATTATACTTTTACTGGTGGCGTGTTAGACACAGATACATCTTCAAGTACTTGGGAAAAATATCAAGCACACACTTCTAGTGAAAATCAAGACCAATATGACGATGATTATTGGACTGACGCAAATGGCAATAGATATGGAATTGATCCTCAATATGCACAGGCCAACGGTTCGTTTTTTATAGATGAAAATACAGGAAAAATTCATTTTAGCTCTAATATTTCTGGAAAAACTGTAATCTTAAAGTACATAAGTGATAGTCTTGGAACTGATGCTGAAATGAAAGTTCATAAGTTTGCAGAAGAAGCAATGTATAAGCATATAGCTTATGCTATATTATCTACTCGCTCTAACGTACAGGAATATATAATACAAAGATTTAAAAAAGAAAGATTTGCTGAAACTAGAAAAGCAAAACTAAGACTATCAAACATTAAATTAGAAGAAATTACTCAAATTTTAAGAGGTAAATCGAAACAAATAAAACACTAGTATATGCCAGAGTTTAAGCGAAATTTTACAAAAGGTCGAATTAACAAAGATCTTGATGAAAGACTAATACCTAGTGGAGAATATAGAGATGCTTTAAATATTGAAGTAGCAACTTCAGAAGGTTCTAATGTTGGAACTGTACAATCTTTAAAAGGAAACACCTCGTTAACTGATTTATTTACTATTAATAATTCTAATAAAGCCGTTTGTGTTGGTTCAATTGCTAACGAAGCAACTAATAAGATATATTGGTTTATTACAGATAAACATAGAAATTTTGATGCAAGTTGGGACACTAATTTTTCTTTAAACAGCGCTTACGCAAGTACAACGGTGGCTGGTGCTGCTCTTAGCATTGTGCACAAAGTTTACTCTGATTATATATTAGAGTATGACGAGACGGCTGATGAAACAAATTTTGTTGTAGTAGAAAACGTTAAAGTTAAAACAATAGTATCAAACCCTAGTCACGCGGCTGGAGACCATGTCCACGTTAGTAACTTAGGAACATCTGGCGACATAAGACCAGTTGGTATAATGGTTGGTATGGATGTTTATCTTTCTGGAATTCCAAAAACAACTATAATAAAAATTGAAGAAGATGATGCAGGTGGCTTCAATGGATGGAGAGTTTACACAGAGCACACTGCTTCTGATATTGGCTACGAAGGTTTGGCTGATGTTGTAGCTGGCGATTCTGTTAAGTTTAAACAGCCTCATGAAAAAAGAGCTTTAGCTTTCAATCACTTTGCATTTAAAAATCCTGGAAAAATAATTACAGGTATAAACATTATTGATAATTTATTATTTTTTACCGACGGTATAACCGAGCCAAAAAAAATAAATATAGATAGATGTAAATATGGATCTACACACGATGATCTAGCAGCTAGTTACCCAAACGGTACTAGAAAATTCCCAACACTACTAATAGTAAATGGCCAAATCCCTTCGTTTGAAAACTATAGGCTTGGTAAAGTTACCGACTACCCTTCAGCTATTTCATTTCCTTTTTTATCTTACCAACATACTACTGTAATTAGAAAATCACCAACCACGGCTTTAAGGCTAACAATGTCGTCTACTAAAAAGACAGATTTACCGCCTATAGATGGAAGTGTTATTGTTGATGCATACGTTACCTTAGCTCCAACATTTCCAAATGCAAGTCCAGTCGTTCAGTCTAGTGAATTCTTTTTTGACAGCGCCGACGTATTGGCAAATGGTAGTATTACGGAGTATCTAGTTTTTCCTCAAAACCTTGATTGGGAAATTGGTGATGTTGTTGAGTTTTATCCTCAAAGCGATCAAGCTGGCTTCGACAACACTCCTCTGGCCGTCGCTTTAGTAAACAGCAAACAAAACGGAACGGCTAGTAATGTATTTGATTTTGAAATTATGTCAATATCTAGCGGCATGACTAAAGTGTTTATGGACTTTAGAGTTATGCTGCAAGAAGAAGAAAGTTTGTTTGAGTTTAAATTTCCAAGATTTGCTTATAGATGGAAATATGAAGATGGAGAGTATTCTACTTATTCTCCTTTTTCTGAAGTAGCGTTTATACCTGATGAGTTTGATTATTTACCTAAAAAAGGTTTTAATTTAGGTATGACAAATAATTTACAGTATTTACTGCTTTCAGGATTTAAGCCAACAACAATGCCGTTAGACGTTGTAGAAATAGATTTGCTGTACAAAGAATCAAACTCTCCAAACGTTTACACTGTTGAAACTATAAAATCTCCTAGCACTAGAAATACTATTTTAAATACAATTGAGTCTAAAGGAGATTTAGGGTGGTTTGGTGAAATTAAAGATAACGTACAATCTCCAAACACACTTGAAACATCACTTCAGATAATGCTTAACGGCACTTTTACTGGTCAAAGTCAAGTTGTTTCTGGCGTTACATATTACGAGATAAATGAAGATATTACAGATAATAAAATAAATATTACCACAGGAGATGTAATTACTTTTACGGCTAGTCAAACCGGTTTAACCGCTACAATAAAGGTTGTTGATCAAAAATACTTATTTAGTTCTTTAGGGGTTTTTGGTGGGCTTCCAAACCCTGAAACTTCTCTTTTTTTAGCTTTATCGGAAGGCACAAGTAACACCGCTGTGACTAGTACCGCTATATCATGGCTTTACGCTGATAGTCCTTTTAATGTATCTAGAACTTTGCCTAAAAAACCAGCTGTGTATTTAGATGATGCACAAGGTTCTTTTGAAATAAAATCAGACATGATTCACGCAACGCTTCCATCAAACCAGTTACTAAGACCGTGGGACAATGTTCCAAAATCGGCTTTGTGTCAAGAAATAACTGGAAATAGAATTGTTTACGGAAATTATGTTCAAAACTATGATTTAAAAGATCTTGAAAATAATATAAAAACTCCAGTTTTTAGAGTAGCTACTTCTAATAGAAAAAATATTAGAGAAAACATTCAATACAACTTTAACACAGCTTTGGTGAACCCAAACGATGGCACTGCTATAACAGCTTCAGACCCACTAAATGTTGTATCAAGACACAAAAATTTGCCAGAAAGATCTTTAAAAAGTTTAAGAAATTATCAAGTAGGATTAGTTTGGGCAGATGAATTTGGTAGGCAAACGCCGGTTCAAACGCATAGCAGTGGATTAAAAAGATTAAATAAACATAGAGCTGATAATTACAATGGCTTAAATATTAAGCTAAGAGATTCTGATACTTGGCCGGAATTTGCAACTCATTATAAGTATTATATAAAAGAAAATTCTAACGAGTATTATAACTTAGCTATGGATCGTTTTTATGATGCCGAAGATGGTAATGTATGGATAAGCTTTCCTTCTTCCGAAAGAAATAAAGTTGATGAAGAAACTTTTTTAATATTAAAAAAACAACATGATAACAGTGTGTTTGTTGAAGAACCTGCTAGATATAAAATTTTAGCTATTGAAAATGAAGCGCCGGATTTTGTAAGAACAAAATTTGAATCTGCTGGAAATATAGGAACTACTTTTGGAGAAGCCGGAGAACCTAGATACCAAAGGCAATATGTTGATGTTCCAGATGCATATTTTGAATCAGGCGAAGACGATGGTCCTGTTGGTGTTTTTTACAAAGTCTTAAAAGCAAGTGAAAGAGTTTTAAGAATAAAAGACCCTACAAATACTTCTTTTTGGTATGATGTTGTTAACATAGTGGCTTATTCTGACACTACTAGAAGAATTACTATAAAAAAAGCATTTGGATACGATGCTTCTTTTACAACAGTAGATGGAACTGCGACAGGAGCTATAAGATCAAACTTAAGCATAGAGATGGCTGAAAAAGTAAGAAAAAACTTACCAGAATTTGGTGGAAGGTTTTTTGTAAAATTACTTAAAGATGGTGTTTTTGAAAAAAATATATTAGCACTTGCTGATGGAAAAACGTATGTAGCAGCTCAAACATATAATCTAGGGGCACAAGATAATATTGTTGATGATGAAGATAATTTTAGAAATAGTTCTAATGCGGCTTCGCGAATGAGATGGACGGTACAGTCAAAAGACAAAAATAAGAGTTCTTCTTCTCAACAAAATCATGCTTGGGAAGGATACCCGGAGGATACTACTAATAACAACACCTCACCTATGGCTAGGTCAAGCGACGGTCCAACAGATGATCTTGTTTTAAATCAATCAACCTTAGACTTTATTGTTTACAATGGTTCGTATGGAAACATTAGTAGAGGCCATAGGTTTAATGTTACTAGAACAAACACTTTTGGTGAAACTCAAGAAAACGTAACAGTTGGTAGAAGAATGAGGACGCCAGGGCAACTTTTTAAATGGAAAGGAGACACTACAACTTATAGAGTAAAAACAATAGGAGCAGAGTGGATGATTGAAAATTTTAAACCCTCTACAAAGAATTCTAATAGGCCTAAAAAAGCATCAAACCACGCGGTTGGCTTGAGAATGGTATACGAGCCAGCAATGGGAAGCACTGGGCCTGACGCTCTTGGAGCTGAAGGTACTGGTTATAATCCTTTTGATAGCAACGTAGAAGGAACTCTTCCTGGCAGCACTTTTGGTGTAGACACTGGTGATACGTGGCCATGTGACTTTAGATTTAAGTCAGATCATGAAACCGGTGTAATTAATCCTGGGGAAGAAAATTCATTAAGACAAATACAGTTTATTGATGAAATAGTTTCTGACGACTCTTATTCTAGTGACAATCCGGCGATATGGGAAACAGAGCCAAAAGAAGATATTGATTTAGATTTATATAATGAAGCGAGTGATTTGTTGCCTATAGACTCAGAGTGGAACGCTTACAAAAACGAATTTATTTCTAAGAGTGAGTACGGCGCTAAAAACGATATTAATTATTACAATTGTTTTTCTTTTGGAAATGGTGTTGAGTCTAATAGAATTAGAGATGATTTTAATGCTGTTACTATTGACAAGGGCCCTAAAGTTTCTACTGTTTTAGCTGAGCAATACAGAGAGGAACATAGAAAATCTGGGTTAATATACTCTGGAATATACAACTCTACAAGTGGTATAAATAGATTAAATCAGTTTATCATGGCTGAAAAGATTACAAAAGATTTAAATCCAACTTATGGTAGTATACAAAAATTATATTCAAAAGAAACTAATTTAGTAACATTTTGTGAAGATAGAGTTATAGGTGTTTTAGCAAATAAAGATGCTTTATTTAACGCTGATGGTAACTCAAATATAACAGCTACAAGTAATGTTTTAGGAGCAGCAACACCTTATGCTGGGGATTTTGGTATATCAACAAACCCAGAATCTTTTGCTGTTGATCAATATAGATCTTATTTTACTGATAAAGCTAGAGGTGCTGTAATGAGACTATCGCAAGATGGTTTAACTCCTATATCTGATTTAGGTATGAGAGATTATTTTAAAGATGCTTTTAGAGCTAAAGATATTGTTTTAGTAGGCAGTTATGATGATAATAAAAAATCATACAATTTAACAATAAAATCAAAAATTCAACAAGGCCTTTCAACAGTCGATGAAGATGATGACGGTTTAACTCTTTTAAACGATACTGGAATACCAACAACTGCTAACTACTTAGGGATGTGGTTTAGACGTGGGGGTGTTGTTAGTAGTGATTGGACTAATTATTTAGTAAGCGGTGGTAAAACCGGAAACCCAGACACTGGTTTTGGATCAACGTCAAATCCTCAAATGACTGTTGGCTCAACGAGTGGATCGCAAGGTAGAGGTTGGGCTGGTATAGATGCTTCAAGTTCCCCTAGTGTGCCGGCTGGTATTTTACATGGACATGTAGATTTTTCTGCAGTCACTTCATCAAACCATTTAAATCCAAATTTAAATAATCCTATAACAATTTGGGCAAATAAAATGACAACAGGTTATTCTTGGAGGCCAACTATAGATTCTACGCCTAATTTTGACGATTTGATAGCTGCACTCGTTGCACAAGGTCCTAATAATGTTTATTTATATCAAAATTATGCATATCTTGATACTCCTATATACAATCATTTACTAGCACAAACACTTGGGCTCACCGGACAAACTCTTGGGGTTTCTTTTCCTATTAATAGTATATCAAATTATCCATTTAGTTGGTATGGACCTACTGGAGTAGCAACTGCCGGCTCTGGTTTTCACCAGCATCCAATTGAATCAGTTTACTCTGTTGAGAGTATTAGTTATGATGCGTCATTAGAGGTTTACGAACTAAAAGTTAATTGGCTTGTTGGAGAAACTTCTTTTGAAGATTTAAATTCTTTTAGATGGTCTTTAAATGGACCTTTTGACATTAGTGATGATGATCGTAATTTAGATATTGCCGATGCAGCTTCTCCGCAAGCTGGTTTAGTTAATATTACAGCAAGTTTTAGCGAAGATACTAAAGGGTGGACATCGTTTAAGTCTTGGTTGCAAAATTGTGGTTTATCAATAAATGATCAGTATTTTACTTTTAATGGTGGTAATATTTTTCAACATCATGCTAATGAAACTAGAAACAATTTTTACGGTATACAATATGATTCTTATGTTTGTGTTGTATTTAATGATTTACCTAGCAGCGTTAAAAGCTTTGGAGCTTTAAGTTACGAAGGAACGCAGTCTAGAATTTACAAAAATACTTCAGATGCAGAGTACTATAATAATGCTGGAGCTGACGGTTGGTATGCTAGCTATGTAACCACTGATTTAGAAACTGGTTTTGTTCCTGAGTTTATAGAAAAAGAAGGTAAATGGTTTAACTATATAAGAGGTAACAAATCAAACAACTTAACAAATCTTGATGTTAGTCAGTTTTCAACTCAAGGAATAGGCTCTCCATCAGCTGTAAGTTCAAATGTTAGCGAGGAGGCACCATCACAATTTAAGCTTACAGTAAAAGACACTGGTGATTTAGACTAATAAAATTTAAAAAATGGCAAATAATTATACAACATCCCAACCTACAACACTAGAGTTTACCGGCGACACTGTGGCTGCTTCAACTGTACCTGACGCGTATGATATTGTAATAACACCAAACACTGGTCACGTTGTACAAGCTAGTGATTTTTCTATAGGCTCTACACTACCAATAGAAGTTACGGTAGTTAATTTTTCAAATACAACAACAGCATTAGACCCGTCAAATCAGGTTATAGCTAGAGTATCTTTAGCGCAATGGTATACTATGCCTGCTTCCGCTGATACTATAGAAGTTGATATTGATGGCACTACTCACGCGCCTGGGGTTACGGTAAAATATGTTTCTGTTAATGAAACCGTTGCTAATGCAACCCAAACTTTTACTGCTACCGCAGCAACAATAACAACAATCACTAGTGGCGCGGGTTTAGTTACAAAAACTGTTAGCGTAGACACGCCTCAAAACTCAATATCTTCAGTAGGTAAAATGGTTATTGCGGCGACTGCAGGATATCACTTTGCAGTAAATCCAACTTACAAATTAGTTTCTAGTGATCCTTCTAAATGGAGTGACACTATTAGCGGTTTACTTTATAATTCTTCAAATCAATTAACCGGCGTAACGTTTGAGCTTTTTTATGACGTTAGTACTGTCAGTGTGCCTCTTATTCAAGGAGAAACAATAATATGGCAAGTAAGGCCGCCAGTATTAACTCCTTCTTTAAAAAAGATTATTTCTTCTGTTTCATACGAAGGCTATAAAAGCGGAGACGTTTTACCTGCAAAAAACACTCAATTAAAATTAAATGTAGTTGGTAGTGTTGGAGCTTCTTACAATATAAAAATAGAAGACAACAAAGGTCTTAGTTATGATTTTGACTCTACAACTTTTGTTCGAGGTTTAAGACTTTCTCAAACTCATACTATAGAAAGTTATCAATCTAAACTTGCATCAAATTACGTTTTTGCTAAAAAAAATGGCTTAGGAAATACTCATTTAATAAATGTACCTGCTTTTTTTAAAGGAAGAGAAGCTAATTATTCTTTTAAAACAACTGTATCTCCCGCGGATAGTTCAACATCTACTGTTATTTTTGCAGATTCTAGTGGGGTTTTACAGTCTATTAAAACTCCTCACGAAATAACATTACATCAATTTGGAGAAGTTGATTACAACGTCACTGTAACGCCATCTACAAATGGCGAAACCGTTGCCACTCCTGCACTGAAGTCTTTAACTAATAAAATCCCTTTGTTAGTATTGAGTAAAAATAATGCTGTTGGTGACTTTGTACATGCTGACGACACTTACGTGCAGAGTCTTCGCGTTAACAATGGATATTTTACAACCTCTCAAGCTTTAGGTTATTCAATTACAGATACTGTCAATGGCGCTTTTAGTGGTACAACTATGACTATGGATAATGATCACGATGCTAAAAAAGTTGTTGTTGGAGATGCTGTAACTGGAACTAATATAGCAGATAACACAACGGTGGCAGCAGTAGCCGTTGGTAGTAACAAAAAGGTTTATACCTTAAGCCTTACGCCTTCAGCAGAAGTTGCAGACGAAGCTACTATAACATTTACAAGAACTGTTGGTATATCTAGACAGCCTTTAACTAGTGATTTTACAGGAAATAATTCTATAAATCCTAGCCTAGCATATACAGAATTTGACGTGCAACAAAATAATTTAAATTTTGATCCTATTACTAATGCGTTTGTTTACAACGAATCTAGTTCTTTTAATTTGTTTGGTGTAGAAAGTGAGTTTTCTTCAATAAAAGTTGGTGCTCTAGTTCAAGGAGAACATATAGTTGGCTATCCAACTGTTACAGCAATTAGCGCAGCTGGATTAGTGTCACTATCAACACCACAAGCTTTGCCAGGAGGTTCTGCCGTGTTTTTTTCAGATGCAGGTAGTAGTCTAAGAATAACAGAAGTAGGTGTTAGTGGTGCTGGTACTACAAGCGCTAAACTAAATGTAAGTGGTTATGTACAAAAAATGGGAATAAGCAATATTACAACTACTTTGACTTTAAGTAATTTTATCGAAACTTATGCCTTACCAACAGCTGGCGCTGCCACGGCTACTTGCTCGCTTGGAGGAACCGTGCAAATAGATCCGCGGTCTACTTGCACTGGTAAAACTGGGGTTTTAAAAATATCAGCTACTCCTAGTGCTAGTGTTGAAAGAGGAGGTGTAACTAGTGCTGGTGCAGCTTTTATAGATCCTACAGGCAATTTTATTATTTATAACGCTCCAGATACAGACGGTGATTTACAAGATATCGTAACATACAAAGTAAATGACGGAGTGAACGATAGTGCAGCCGCAAACATAACAATAACTTTAACAAATTAAAAATGCCTACAGTAACATTAACTTTTGCAAATCAAATACAAGCTTCTGTTCAAGCCGGAGATCTTATTTTATACTGTAATCCAACTACAGTTTCTGGCTTTAGCACTGCTGCCCAAGCCGATGTTGTTATGTTAGGAAGCTGTTTAACAGTTGCTGCTAATAGACTAACTATGACCGTTGATCATGATACAAATACCACGTTGCCAACTAGTAGTAGCTTTATACTATTTAGTAAAGATAAATATTCTAATCCTAGTGGAACACTTGGTTATTTTGCTGAAGTGTGTTTTAGAAACAACTCTAGAGTAGAAGCTGAGCTATTTGGTATTAACGCGGAAGCATTTGAGAGTAGTAAATAAACACTAAAAACTGTAACTATATTAGTTATAAAATTAAATTAAATTGCAATGGACGAAAAAATAAAAGAACAAGTTGCCAAAAATCCTTTAACAAAAGAAGAAAGTAAAGCTCAATTTGTAGAAGTAACAGAAATGTTAGGTTTAAAACACTCTTTTAATTTTGATGAAGCATGGGAGGTTGGAGAAGAAATTAGAAAAAGAAAAGAATTTAGAAGCAAAATAAATGAGTTAGAGCAAGCTATAGCTAGCGTAGAAGGAACAACAGGAGCAGCGGCACATAATAAAAACCCTGTTAAACATACTTTTGCAGGTGGTTGTTATATAAGAGAAATATATAACCCAGCTCACGAACTTATTGTAACAAAAATACATAAAAAAGAACATCCTTTTTTTTTAATGAAAGGTGAGATGTCAATACTAACAGAAGAAGGCATACAAACTATAAAAGCGCCTTATCAAGGAGTAACAAAACCAGGTACAAAAAGAGCTATATATACACATGAAGAATGTGTATTCACAACAGTGCATGCTACTGATAGTATTACTATAGAGGATGTTGAAGAAGAGGTTATATGTACTAAGTACGAAGACTTACCACTAGGCAGTGATCCTCTAGAAGCATTAAAAAAAATTAATTTAAAACAAGAATAATATGAGTTGGATAGCAGTAAGTATAGCTGGAGCCGCAGCTGTTTCTAAAATAGGTATGGCCTTGTCGGGTAGTAGCAAAAGAAAAAGAGAGCAAAGAAAAGCAGCAGCTGAATTAAAACAAAGAAAAGCTGATTACGAAGCTATGGACACTAGTAATCCTTATGCTGACATGGAGAACACTATGGAAGATCTAACGGTTAATACTCAGCAAGCAGAGTTTCAAGCAAGCCAAAACAAACAAAACCAAGCAAACATCATGCAAAACATGCAAGGAGCTGCTGGTGGATCTGGTATTGCTGGATTAGCACAAGCTATGGCTAATCAAGGTGCTCAACAAGCCCAACAAGCTTCAGCAACTATTGGTATGCAAGAAGCTCAAAACACTAGATTATCGGCGCAAGAGCAATCTAAATTAAACATGCAAGAAGCAAGTGGTGAAGCTAGAAGTCAAGATTTAAGAAAAGATAAAACAGAAACTTTAATGGGTATGGCGCAACAAAGAAAAGCAGCTGCCGACGCAGCTAGGCAAAGAGCTAGAGATCAAGTTATGTCTGGTATTGGTGATATAGGATCTGTTGCAATAGGAGTGCTTGGTCAAGGAGGCGCGGCGGGCCTAGGCTCGGGAGCCCCAAAACCAAAAGTATAAACTAGCTACAATAATTAGACAAATATAATATGGCAAAAAAATCTAAAAAAAATAAGAAAAAAGCTATTAAAAGCCCATTAGGAATAAATCAAACTTTAGTCCGTGGTGCGGCTGGATCAAACTACCAACTAGGAGGAGAATCATCTCTTTCTGGCGGTGATTGGAGAGGTGATTTAATGACCAGACCTATAATGGCGGCTTTTGAAAAACAATATTTAGGAAACAAAGAAGAAGAAAACAAAGAGAAAAGTACTGGTGATACTATTACTAATAACTATTACAACGGTGAAAAAAAATTGACTGCATCTAAAATAGACATGATAGGTTTAGAAGATCAAATGCAACCAGGTTATAACGAAGACGATTTAAAACCAATACAAGCTACTGAAGCAAAATTAGAGAAAGCAAAAAAAGAAGGTAATAAAGAAGAAGTTAAAAAATATGAGATTCAAGTTGCAAAAGAAAAAAGAAAGTTAGCAAACGCCTTTGGATTGTTTGGAAGAAAAAAGAAAAAACAATACGATGAAGATACTCAAAAAGAAATGAAAGGGCGTTTTAATGAGGCAAACAGAAAAAAACGAAAATTAGAAAAAAGCGATAACTTTGATCCAGAAAGTGACGAATATAAAGACACTTTACAGACAATACAAAGTAATAAAGCAGGAGAGCGTATTCAGAATATGGTTAGAGTAAAAAAACCTGATGGTACGGTTAAGATAATGACAAATGACGAAGCTCAACAAATGATTAAAGATAACGATTTAATCAATCAAGGCGGTAGAGGCGGAGGAGATAAAGTTAATGTTAGGTATGGTGATTTTTATTCAAGAACACCAGCCACAGCTAGAGAGTCTGTTTTAAAATTAAAATCAAAAAGAGCAAATATAAAAGGAAATAGTCCTTATTCATATAAAGAAAGATTACCTTCTGATACTCCAATGTATCAACTAGAAGAATTTAATGGAAACGCTACTGAAGCAGAAGAAATAAACAACTCTTCAAAGCAAGAAAAGATGCCAAGCGCAGAGCTACCAGAGGTTGTGATTGAAGGTGACGCTTTTGATTTAATGCAAAGAGAAGGAAGTGCAGATATAAAAAACTGGATTGATACTGTTCAGTTTATAGGAGATGAGCTACCACCACAACTCTTAGGGGCTTCGGCTACTGACGCTATTCAAGAATTTATGGAACAGCAAAAAGAAGAGTTAAACAGAGTGCTACAAGAGAAAGGAGGAGAAAAAGCAGGTCTTAACATTATAAACAACGCTAAATTACTTGCTACTAATTTAAATAAAATTGGACCTTATATAGAAGAAGAAATTAATTCTATATCTGAAGAAACTGAATCTAATGGTTCTTCTGTTGCTAGTAGATACTTAAGAGATGTTCTTATTACTAAAAAAACTGATGAGCAAGGAAAACCATTGACAACAATGATTGTTGATAATAATAACGAACTAGCTATTAAGTTTCGAGATACTAAAGGAACTTATAATTTAACTTCTTTAAAACAAGATGTGTTTCCTAAAGCTTTTCAATCTTTTGACGCTGTGGCTAAAGGATTAACTCACATGAAAAACAGTGCTGAGGCTGGAGTTCCTTTTGATGAAGAAGGCTCTATGGTTTTAATAAATAACGCTATTAAAACAGAACAAGATATATTATCTTCAATACATGATGAAGAAAGTCCTTTATATCAGTTTTTAAATGACTTTGCGGAGCAGTATCCAAAGGCAAACACTGATTTTGCACATATTGATAGTCCTAATTATAGCAAAAACGATTTAGCGCCTTTAGTAAAAAATTATGCTTTACAAAAGTTAAGAGCACAACACAGACTACACTCAAAAGCAAATAGTAATTCTAAGCTAACAGCCGAACAAATAATTAAAAAATTTAGTTAAATATGGAAGAAAAGTTAAAAGCAATTATTGAAGGCATGAAACAAGAGAATGCCGATGCAATAAACGCAGGGCGACCAGAAATTTATAATGACGCTGACTTTGATAGCGTTGTTAAAACTCATCAAGCTCAATCTTCAGTGGTAAGTGATGTGGAAAAGACAAAAGGCTCTCAGACACCCGATGTGACTGCAGGGCCTCAAACTGTATTAGAAGATACGGTATTAACATCGGACAGTGGTTTTTTGGATTTACCTATAGATGATTATGAGGCTCCTAAGATTTCTTTAGAAGCCTTTAGTTTATACGAAAGAAATGATAAAGGAGAGGATGTTGAAACTCAAGTTTCAGATTTAATAAACAAATCAGGGTTAAACGTAACAGCAACGCCATCTGGCTTAGCGCGAGACGAAGTGAATATTACTTTGTCAAATGGGGTTGAAACAAGTATACCTTTGTACTCGCAGGAAAACATAGAGGGTAACTTAGGTTTTACATACCCTGTTGAAAGCCCTGAAGCAGCGTACGGCGCTTTTATGGACTTTATAAATACAGAGGTCGATCAAGAAGAGGCTGATATATATAGTAAAACATCTGGCACCTTGATAGCTAATACAGAAGGTCCTAGAAAAGGTTTATATGATATAGATATACAACAAGATTATGATATTAACTCCGGTGAAGAGCCCGTTACGTATTCTGCTACAAAAGATCAAGTTCTTTCATTAACAAAACTTATAGAAGACGAAACTAACGCCGCTTTTACGTCGGTGTCAGAAGATGGTTTAAATATAAACTATCCTGGTTTAGAAAGTCAATACAACTCTTTTAATTTACAAAACGTACCCGAACAAACTAAAGAAGAAGTTAAAAGAGCTATATACGAACAAGCTGCAATTAAATTTAGAGCCCAAGATCCTACTGGTAAACTCAATATATCTTATAAAGAGTTTTCTAAGATTATTGGTGGTGATAAAAAAGGACTTTTTACAAAGACATTGCAGAAGCTAGCTGTAAAACAACAAACAGTTAACAATAGAAAATCGCTAAGTTCAGTTGAATTAAACACTAGATTTATAAACGAGCAAAACAATGTTATTTTTAACTCGATGAGCGAGCAAAAGCGAAACAAAAAGCTGTTAAACGATCAATTGTTTGAACAGTACAAAGCTCGTAAAAGCGCTATTAATAGTGGTGATACCACAGCTAAAGATAGTGCACAATTGCAGATTGATAAAATATTAAAAAGTATAGAGTCTAATGCCGTAGGAAAAGTTATGCTAGGTCAAGAGACATCTTTGATTGATGAAAGTTTAAAAAACTTTTTCTTTGATCCAGAAACAGGTATGACTGACTATAGGGCTGAAAACGCTGTAAAAGCTGGTAGAAATGCTTTAAACTCTATTGACTTTAGTTTAGATGCAATTACAACCGCATACCCTAATTTATCACCAAGAGATGCTTTAACAAAGTATTACGAAACAAAAACAGTTAGAAATCAAGAGCTAAAAAAAGAAGGTGATGAGTTAATAATAAAACTAGACAGAGAGAAGTTTAACGATATTAATAATTTAAAGCTAAGTGATTATCAAAAATCAGAGTATTATGATTTAATAAAAGCGTTTACAGATGGATCTGGTTTTATTAAAGACAACTACTCAAAAGATGGTAAGTCAATAGAAATATCTGTTTCAGATATATTTGAAGCTGGATTAGATGCAAAAGATTTTACTGGCGTTTTTGATTTAATGAAAGGGGTTATAAGCGATAAAGACTTAGATTTACTAACGCAGTACGAACTTACTATAGATAACAACGAAGGAGAACGAAGAGCATTATATGAACTTATATATGTAAACACAAATCCTAAGTACATGGATAAAGAAGGTGGTATAGCTTCTTTCTTTAGAGCGGCTAAACAGTCTATTATGAGTGACTGGTTACAACAAAGGGCACTTGATTCTGAAAAAATGTTTTCTGGTGATCTTGGAGACAGGGCACTAAAAGATCATATACAAAGTACAGTGGCAAATTACAATGCTGAGTTTGCTGGTGGAGTAGACCCGATTACTGGTGCTAAATTTGAAATGATAAACTTAACTGACGACCAAATAGAAGCTTTAACTAGAACTTTTTCAGAAGAAATAGGTGAAGGCGTTGGTATGTTTACACCTATGTTGATTGAAATGGCTGGTATTAACATTGCTACAGGTGGTGTTTTAGGTTATGGTCAAATAGGTAGAGTTTACCAAATGTTTAGAACAGGTAATAAGTTTCAAAAATTAACGTATCAAGGTTTTAACTTAGCACTTGAAGAGGCTAAGATGCAGATTGCTTTTGACATGCCTGTTGGTGGTGGTGCTACTTTTTACACTATTGGTCAGTTAACTTCTAACATATCGCCTTTTAATAATAAGTTTGCGTTTTTAAACCCTCTATGGCACAAAGTTGTTAAAGGTGGTGTTGTAGGTGGTTCTTCTGCTCAAATGGCTCATATCGCTGAAGAAGCATATAACAGTTTTATGAACGATGAGGATTTTGCTACACAGTTTAATGACATGTATGGTAGCATAGATGGTCCAGACGACGATGATTGGAGGAAGAAAATGCTAGTAGACATGATAGTCTTTGGTATCACTGGTTTTTCTCACGTTAAAGGAGTGGATCTTAAAACTACTAGATCAAAAAAGAATTTAGGCGAAGAGTTGGAGAGGCAAAATATAAATGCTCTTAGAAAAGCAATAGGATCAACTTCAGAAGTACCACTGTCAATCACTCCGGAAATGCTAAATAATCCTGAAAAATATTTAAAAGGGAAAGAACTTAAAAAATTTGAGCAAAACTTAGATTACAAAAACTTATTACATAAATCATACATGGTTGATGTAATGCACCATGAGTTAAACGTTACAAATCCTAATTTTGAAAAGAATCTTAAAAGAATAAAACTTGACCCAATTAATGAATCTTTAAGACAAGAGTTTGGTAAAGATTTTAAAAACATTGAAGTTAAGTTTAGTGAAAACCCTGCTGACTACGCTAATTCTAAAAACATAGCGCAGTATGATCCTGTAACAAACACTATATTAGTAAGGAAAAGTTCATTTAAAGTTGGTAACGAAAAGTTTAACCACGAGATAACTCACGCTTTATTGGCTGCTCACTTTAAACATAGACCAAAGGCTAAACAGGTGTTTTTAGAAAAAATGAAAAGTGATATTTCAGAAATTCTACCTGAATTACAAGTTGCAGATGGTACTCCATTAGCTAAGGCTATAGAGGGTGTTTACAAGGAAAACGTAACGTTAGAAGAGTTTATGGCTTATACTGTTGAAATACTTTCTAACAAACAGGCGTACGATAATTATAAAGCGCCTAAGATGTTTGTGGGAATAAGAAATTACTTAACAGATATGCTTGGTGAATACGGTCATTCTCCTAAACTAAAAACAGCTCAGGATAATATTGATTTATTAGCTGATTTTGCGAGGAAACCATCAAACAAAAAAATAAGTGACCTTGTTAATGCTGATTATTTTAGACTTGAAACGATAGTTGAAAACAACAAGAATGTTGATAGTACCACTAAAGCCTCTAAAGATTTAAACCAAGAAAAGTTAACTTTAGAAACTCAAAAAGAAAACATAATAACAGAGAACAAAAGATTAGCTACTGAAAAACCAGAAGGTTATGCGGATTTAATGAAAGAAAACTCTATTAAACTTACGAGAAAAGGTGGTATAAATGAGCAGATAGCAACAAACAAAGGTAACATTGATAACAATAAGACTAACGAAACGTTCATAGGTCCATATAAAGAGTTAGCTGCAGAAAAACAAGCTCAACTAGAACCTGGTGGCGTTACGTATTTAAAAAAGCAAAAACTAGCTGAGCTAGAAAAAAAATTCCCAAATGGATCAGCTGAGATAGAAAAGTTAAAGCAAGAGATTTTAGAAAACAAATTGCCAGCGGGCAAAGATCAGGTGTTTCAAAGAGCTGGTAACGAACTTTATAAAAACAACGAAAGAGTTGTAAATGAATTTGTTAGAGATTCTTTTGAAGCTGGTGGTGAAATTAGTAGAGACGCATACATGAGTGCGGTAAGGTTAGAGGTTTCTAAAATATATAGAAGTTATGATCCTGCTAAAAACGATAACTTTGGTATTTACTTAAGAAATACTTTATATGGTAAGGGTTATAAATTTGATGTTCCTTTGTCAGAACGAGCTAAACCATTGAGGTATGGTAATGTCGTGGATGTCGCGATGAAAGAATCTCGTTTAGGTGGTGGTAAAGAAGATATTACCTTTACTGGTACTGAGGTTTTAGAAAACATGTCGGATTTAAACACGCCGGAAGGTGGAGCGTCGTATGTTAAAGGTGAAAACTATTCTATTGGTGAAGGTAAACTCGCTAAGGATTTACTGAAGTTAGATAAAAACCCTGCAATGGAAGGTATACTAACCGACATTAGAAGCAACGTAACTAGTAAGGGTGTTATGGTTGATGGTAAGGAGATTCTGACTGGAGATTTAACTTATAATAACCTAACTAACTTAGCTCCTAAAGGTAGTGGTAAAGATTTATTTGGTAAAAACAAAATAGAAAAAGCAAAATACATAGCAGAAAAGTGGGTTGAAATATTGGAAATACTTCCTAAAAACCTTAACACAATAACAGGTGAAGCAGGTATTGTTGAAACAGTGTTATTAGAATCTCATTACAAAAGTGTTGCAGAATCTAAAAGAATAAATATAGAGCAGGGTAACGTAGAAGGTGTTGGTAACACCCTTAGAGAATTAAAAACTGTTAAAGAAGCAAAGTTTTTAGCTGAGTATAGAATAAAACGTAATGAAGATGGAACTTTAGATTTATCTGGCTTAGATGTTAAAGGCAAGTCACCAGCGGAAGTTCTAGAAATAAGAGCTGCAATTAGAAAAATGGGTTTGCTAGAAGGGCAGATACTACGTACTATCACGAACCAAGAGATAAGACAAGAAATTGTCAATAAAGTTAAAAATGGTGATCATGAACTAGGTAAAAAAGTTGGTGTTCAAACTGTCATGAACCAAATTAGATCTGGTAAGAATGAAGCTATGGCTTCTATTTTAAATACTAGTGAGGCTCAGGTTAAATTCTCAAATGAAATCAACAATATAGAAAAGTTCTTATTAGATTCAAAAGTAATTAGTCCAATTATAATAGCTGAAGCGTTAGAAAAATCTAATTTATCGGCTGCTGAAAAGAAAATTGTAGGTGGACGTTTATTTGAAGTAGCATCAAGATATGACGCTAAGTCAGAACTAACAGGGGAAGTTGTTAAAAAAGGCTTAGAAGGCGCTAAAGAAAGAGAGATGACTGAGTTAGAGTTGAAAGAAATCGAGTATATTGATCAAGGTAAAT
>Ga0209337_1000735_pt1 | contig 26322 bp, 42 predicted proteins | sample LinPmetageLP53_FD_184044 | JGI IMG/M metagenome (GOLD analysis project Ga0209337, IMG submission 184044) | Marine viral communities from the Pacific Ocean - LP-53 (SPAdes) (version 2) | ecosystem: Environmental > Aquatic > Marine > Oceanic | place: Pacific Ocean | collected 2010-02-08 | reverse complement strand
GTTTAATGGAAAAGCAATAGCTAAGTATGTTGAAGAATACGGTGACGCTATGACTTTGTGGTTTGGTGATGAGTTTGTCGGTAATTTAAAAAATATTTCTAAAAAACTAGAACCTTTCGACAACAGGAACGTTACAGCGTTGACTAAACAAGAAAATGCTGTATTACAGGCTACGAATTCTTTAGCACGTGCGTATGTTGGTTTATTTACAACTCCAGGGCGTGTACTTACAGCAGCAAAAACTATAGGGGGTGCCGAACTTGGCAGAAAAAGATTAGAATATTTAAGGAACCCTGATTTATTATACAAAGCTATGATGGAAAACAAATGGCAAAAAAACCCTGTAGTGAGAGGCTTAGTTAGGGTACTTGGAAGAGAAGGTGGGGATTACTTAACTGATGATCCTGAGTTTAGTGAAGAAGACACGCAAACTACAGCAGAAGAAACTACACTCTTTGGTCCAGGGTTTCAAGAACAATTAAACAGAGGGGGTCACGTGCAGAAAAAACTAGGCATGCCCCTTAAATATAATTACGGAGGATAGAGTGGGTTTTTTAAGTAGATTGAGTAGAAAAATGAATGACACAATTAATAACAGGGGAGGTATAGGTGATTTAGGTCCTGGTGATATATTTGGGGCAAGAGGCAATGCTCCTCAAATGACAGTTAGAGAACTTATTGATTCTAAAGTACCTAATAATGGTGATTTAAACTCAGACTTTATGATGAAATTAAGGAAGCTGATAGAAGAATCTTCTATTAATCCTCAAGTTCAAGAGGGCATAGGTTCTATGGGTGCTTTAAATAACCTACAAAATATGGACATTCCAGAACCATTCGGTTATAGAGATGACGGAGGACCAGTAAAATATCCAGATTTCCAACCTATAGATATTATGCCGAAAATTGATCGTGATCGTGAAGGAGGTCTTGGCGGGTTTATCCGAACACCACTTGACCCTCAAGACATAGCTCGTAATGATATAAACAGATTTATGGCTAACCAAAGAAGCACTTTCGGTAATTTTATACAAAACCAAGACCCTAATCAAAATACATCAAACTCAGGAGGGGGTCTTATGGCTGGTAAAATAAATAGTCTTACAAATGGTGGTTTAGGAAGTATAGACTTAGAAGGTTTGGCTGCCCTACAAGGGTTTGAAGGGTTTACTGGTATGCCTGATTTTGGTATGGCTGGGTATAGAGTAGGTTAAACCAACCAATTTTTCCAATGGTCTTCCCCTAAAACAGTTTGAGCGATATTTTGTTTTCTACGTAAAGCTTTAACTATTTTTTCATCTACTGTATGTTCGCATACAATATCTATATAGGTCACCTTATTAGTTTGACCTATACGATGAGCACGGTCTTCTGATTGTAGACGTTTTTCTAAATCATAATTATTACTGTAATATATAACGGTACTTGCTGCTGTCAAAGTTATCCCATAACCCCCTGTCTGAGTGTTTCCTACAAAAAACCTGAGAGGACTATCAGGGTCTTGAAACTTGTCTATAACTTCTTCTCTACGTTCTTGACTAACGTCCCCGTAGTAAGAACCAACAGAATTTTCTCCATATATTCTAGAAAGTTCTGCTTCTATTTTTTGTATATCGTGCCTATAGTTAGCCCAAATAATAGCCTTACCATCTGTCTCCTCTAATATTTCTAACAGTTCTGGTAACCTTTGGGACTTTAACTCAGATATATTGCCACCGTCTAGACCAACAAACCCACAAGATATTTGATGAAGCCTTATAATCTGTGTTATAATGTGGTTAATAGTTACTGTACCTTTGCTTAACATAGCTTTTGCGTTTTTCTGTATATCTTTGTATACCTTTTTTTGCTCGTCGCTCATAGTTATAGTTCTTTTTAAGTAAACTTTATCTGGTAATTCTAAACAATCTTTTTTTAATACCCTGTAACTAAAGCTACTTAACTTTTCATTAAGTTCTTCTAAGTTTTTATACCCAACTATTTGTTTAAAGTTTCTACCATTCCCAAGTGTTTTGTCTATTAAATTTGCGTACCTGTTCCTAAAAGCGAAATAACTACTGAAACCCAATAAAGAGGGGTCTAAGAAATATGATTGACTATATAGGTCAAGTGGGCTTTTAGTTACTGGTGATCCTGTAAGGATCCTTTTATAGTATGCGTATTTACCTATCCTTACTGTATTTTGAGTTCGCTTAGCTGTGTGGTTTTTAATTGTAGTACTCTCGTCTATGATAAACATGCACCTTCGCTTGAATAAAAAATCCGTAGCTTGTTGTGTGCCTATTTTTGTACTCAAAGCTTCTATGTTCATTATGAATATGTTTAACCTTTCAGGCTCTTCATATAAAGAAGCTAACTCTTTCTTCTTTTTTAAAGTATTAGAGTTTGACCATTTAACTGTATGGTAATTTATTTCCTCTGGTATGTGTGTGGGTATTTCTTTACTATACCATGTGTCATACACACCCTTAGGGGCAAGTATTAGTACACCATCTAATTTGTCTTCTCTATATAGTTGGACAAAACTATCTATAGCTACTTTAGATTTTCCACAACCCATCTCCATAAACAAGGCAAACTGTTTTTTATGATAAGAATCCTGTAAGGCATCTAATTGATGATCGTAAGGTTTTGTCTTGAAAATAAAATCTGTCATGCGTTTATATATAGTTGTCTCTGTATTATAAATTAATTTTACACAAATCTTATTACATGTTTTACCATCACTAGGAAATAGCTAATAGGTCGCTAATAGGGTATCTAATAACCCCCAACAAGCTTAGTAGATTAACAAATGCTAAACCTACCTATTAACCTATTACTTAAAACTACATAATAACGACTTTCGCTTTTATAAAATATATTTACCCCTATAATAATAGGCTAGTAGTAGATAGGTAGTGGCTGTGCTACCATGAGTCTTTTACCATAAAAGACACACAGTCAACTTAATGTTTAAATATCTATTTATTTTATTATCGTTCAGGTATAAAATCGAGAGACATATTAAATAACTTAAAACTGGAGAGTATAAACTATGACAAACGAAATATTTGAAGCTATGGAAAAAGATAGCAAGGTCGATATAAAAGAAAACGACCTGAGTAATATAAGCGAGATGGGTAGAAAATTAACTGAGTTAGATTCCGAGATAGAAGCCCAAGAAAACCACCTAAAGAAATTAAAAGAAAAACATAAAGAAGTTAGTGAAGACTTACTGCCCAATAAATTAAGAGAGCTGGGAGTAAGTGAATTTAAACTAGACGATGGTACTAGCATGTCAATACAGCAGTACTACTCAGCTAGGATTACCCCAGAAAACCGTGACGTTTGTTTCAATTGGCTAGAAGCTAATGGGTTAGGGGATGTTATAAAAAATACTGTATCAGCTAACTTCGGTAGGGGTGAGGATATACAGGCAGAAGAACTTATGCTAGAGCTGGAAAATAAAGGGCATTCCCTGCTTCAAAAGAAGTGGGTAGAGCCTATGACTTTAAAAGCTGTAGTCAAAGAGCAGGTAGAAAAGGGTAATGACCTACCCCTTGAAGCCTTTAAAGTTTATGTAGGTCAAAAAATAAAGGTGAAAAAATGACAGAGAAAAATGAAACAGTAACTGAGAAAAAAGAAACAGTAACTGAGAAAAAAGAGATAGCTGAGAAAAAGTCTACAGCTCTTGCTACATCCTCCATGTTTGAGGAAGATGCAGGTAGCGGTTTAGAAAATATCACAGCCGAAGATCTTACTATACCTCGTTTAAAAATACTTCAAGCTTTAAGCCCAGAAGTTAATAAAAGAGACGGTAAGTACATAGAAGGTGCTGCTTCTGGTGACATCACTAATACGGTAACTAAAGATCTCTACACAGAGGAAGCAGGTTGCGTTGTGATACCCGTAGCATATAAACGTATGTTTTTAGAATGGCAACCACGTGATAGTGGAGGTGGTTTAATCAACCAACATGTTGACCCTAATATATTGGGTGAAACTACTAAAGACAATCTAGGTCAAGATGTATTACCTAACGGTAACTATATCCAAACTTCGGCTAACCATTACTGCTTAGTTATAAGCGATGATTCTTTTCAACAAGTTATGATTCCTATGGCTGGGACTCAATTGAAAAGATCTAGAACTTGGAACTCCGTTATGGCTAGTTTAAAAATTAAATCGGCGAGTGGAAGTGTATTCACCCCACCTTCCTATAGTCACAAATATAAACTAAGCACTGTTGCGGAGTCTAACGACCGTGGTAATTGGTTTGGTTGGAACATAGAACTAGATAGTCCACTCTCTACTGAAGAGATGTATCTCTATGAAGCTGCAAAAAACTTTGCTAGTACAATTAACTTTGAAAAAAGTTTTAGTACAAGCGAAACTACAGAAGCTCCATTTTAACTATAACTTTTGGGGCGAGGTAAAACTCGCCTCATTAATGGAGTATGACAGTTGGACACTGCCCAAAAATTATTTGACATTTTTCATGGATCAGCTAGAGCTCACGGTAGCTTTGTAGTAGAGAATGGATCTTTAGGTCAAAAAACTCAAGGTACGGCTAAAACAATTAAAACTGTTGGGGCTAGTTTACAGCATTGGAAAGATCATTTAGATGGTAAAAAAGGTTTAGGTATTATACCTATAGATGAAGAAAACTCAGTTAAGTGGGGTGTCATAGATATAGATATCTACTCACTAAACTTAGAAAAATTAGTATTAAAAATAGAAGAATTTAAGTTACCTCTTATAGTATGTAGGAGTAAAAGTGGAGGTGCACATGTATTTTGTTTCCTTCAAGAAAAAGTTCCAGCTGGGGATATGCAAGACAAATTAAGAGAAATATCAGCAGGACTAGGTTACGGTGGTGTAGAAATATTCCCCAAACAAAGAGAAATTTTAGTGGACAGAGGGGATCTAGGTTCTTGGTTAAACATGCCGTATTTCCAAGGAGATGAATCACTTAGGTATGCTTTCAGCACAGAAGCGAAAGCTTTATCCGTAGAAAAATTTATAGACTTCGTTGAAGAAAGATCTATATCACATAAAGATTTAATTAATTTAGAAGTACCGATACTAGATGATATAAAAGATGGTCCACCTTGCTTACAAGTTTTATTGAAACAAGGCTTTCCTGAAGGTACTCGTAATAATGGTTTGTTTAATGTAGGTGTGTATTTGAAAAAGTCAAACCCAGAAAAATGGGAAACTGAGATAGAAGAGTATAACCGAAAGTATGTACACCCACCGTTACCAGCTCAAGAAGTGTTAACGCTCATAAGTACCCTAAAGAAAAAAGAATACAACTACAAATGTTCTGATGAACCTATCAGGTCTTTCTGTAATGTATCAAAGTGTCGTGGTTGTAAATATGGTGTGGGTGGCGGTAATACGACACCAACTTTTTCTAGTTTATCTAAATTAGATACTAAACCACCTCTTTGGTTTTTATCTATAAATGATAAAAGGTTAGAACTAAACACCGAACAGTTACAAAATCAAATAAAATTTCAAAGAGCATGTATGGAAGTATTAAATATAATGCCTCAACGTATGCAAGACAGGTCTTGGCAAAACTTAATACAAACTCTGATGGATTCTGGTATGGAAATTATTGAGGTAAGTGAGGACGTTACTATAGAAGGTCAATTTATGGAACTGCTTGAATCTTTCTGTACAGATATGGCTCAAGCTAACACAAGAGATGAGATCTTACTGGGCAAACCCTTTACAGAAAACGGTATAACATATTTTAGGATAAAAGATTTAAAAGAATACCTCGTTAAACATAGGTTCACAGATATGGAAACTAACCGTATAGCATCTAAACTAAGAGATTTAAAAGCAGACCACAAATTTTTTAATATAAAAGGTAGAGGTACAAATGTTTGGTCTATACAGGAGTTTGAATATAGAGCTAATGATGATTTATTGGATTCTCAAGACTTTACGGAGAGTGACATATAATGTGGAATATTGTCCTTGGTCCACCTGGAACGGGTAAGACTACATACCTTTTGAATAAATCAGAAGAGTTTTTAGATTCAGGTATTCAACCTAATAGAATAGGTTACGTAGCTTTTACAAAAAAAGCTGCAAACGAAGCTCTAGGAAGAGCTGTTGAAAAGTTTGGGTACGACCCTAAGGAATTAAATTACTTCCGCACTCTTCACTCTCTTTGTTACCATTGGTTAGGTTTAAGTAGAACAGACGTTATGGCTCGTAATAACCTTAGAGATTTTAGCAGAACGATAGGCGAAAGGATAAACTCTGCTTGGGATGGAGAAAACTTGATGTCTTTAAATAGCAAAGGTGACAATATGCTTTTCTTAGAAAACATGGCTCGGAATAAATGTGTGGGTTATCGCGAACAATGGAATTATTCTGGTTCAGATATATCTTGGATGCATTACGATTGGTTTGTAAAAAATTATTCTAAGTATAAAGACGGTAATTTTCTTGTAGATTACACGGACATGCTCGAAATGTTTATTGACTCAGGTGGCTCACCTAATCTAGATGTACTTATAGTTGACGAAGCTCAAGATTTATCTACCCTACAGTGGCGGTGTGTAGAGAAATTAGCTAAGAATGTTGAGAATGTTTTTATAGCTGGTGATGATGATCAAGCTATTTATAGATGGGCTGGGGCTGATGTAGACCACTTCATAAAACTCAAAGGAGATACTACATACTTGAGACAATCTTACCGTGTACCTAGAAAAGTACACGACATAGCTTTGGGTGTAGTCAAACGAATAAAAAATAGAAAAGAAAAAGTCTGGGAGCCTAAGGTAGAAGAAGGGACAGTCAGTTTTCATACAAGCTACGAACATATAGATATAAGCGAAGGGGATTGGCTATTTTTAGCTAGGAATAATTACTTACTTAATGGCGTAGAAAACTATTTAAAACTCAGCGGTAGGGTTTACCAGAAAAACAATAAACCTTCTGTTTCTCAAAATTTAATACACGCCATAAGAGATTGGGAATCTTTGAGGAGAGGAGAGACTATAGAAGCTGATAGGATAAGAAAGGTATATGGGTACATGAAGGCTGGTAAAGGGGTTAAAACAGGATACAAGACCCTTAAAACTGTAAGACCTGACGCTATGCTTAATATAGACGAACTAACTAAAAACCATGGTCTTATGGTTAATTGTATTTGGCATGAATGTTTTGAACTTATAGGTAATACGCAAAGAGAGTACCTAATATCTTGTCTGAGGAAAGGTGAAAAACTAGACGCATCTAAAATAAAATTAAATACTATACATGCTGCTAAAGGGGGTGAGTGTGAAAATGTTATACTCCTGACAGACTTGGCTAATAAAACTTGGCAAGACTTATATAATAACCCCGATAATGAATGTAGAGCTTTTTACGTAGGAGTAACAAGAACTAAAAATAACTTACACATTGTTCAAGGTAAAACTAGAAAGGAGTTTTTATTTGTATGATTAAATTTATTAAAGGAGTTTTTCAAGATCGCTACCCCGACATACCTGATTGGGATAAACCTGTAGATAGAATGTTTAATGGTAAACAAATTAAAGGCAGACCAACTAAAGCCTACGGTTCTTCAGATTTTAAGTACGCAGGTAGGATATATAAACCCGAACCATGGAGTGCTTGTATGGAAGAGTTTAAATTGAAAGCTGAAGGGTTAGTTTTGAAAAAACTTGGTAGAACTATTGATTTTAATTTTTGTTTATGTGGCTACTACGGTAAAGATGGCATGGGGATACCGCACCATTCAGATACAGTACCTACTTTAAATGATTTAGTTGTTTCAATATCTTTCGGTTCACCTAGAATATTTCAATGGCAAGAATACCAAAAAGAAATTAAAAAAGAAACAGCTTCTAGTGAAATTAACACTAAATACATAGCTAAAAAACTATTGGTTAACTACCTTATGGAAGATGGGGACGTGTTTATTTTTGATGGCTATTCACAAATGAATTCTACTCACTCGGTACTAGATGTAAAAGGTGGTCAAGAACGAATAAACTTAACATTTAGGACGGGTATATGATGGTATTCTTGCTAAAAATTATAGCAGTATCCCTATACTTTCCCTTTACTTGTAAAGTAAAATATATAAATGAATATTTTTAAATTAGACCACACTACACTTCAAAGTGCTCAACAGCATTGCGATAAACATGTGTCTAAGATGATACTAGAGTCTACTCAAATGCTTTGTACGGCATTATGGACTAACGGTCAAACCGCTCCCTACAAACCTGTACATGCTAAACACCCTTGTACTCTATGGGCTGGAGACAGTCTTGATAATTGGCTCTGGTTAAAAGAATTAGCTATATACCTTAATGAAGAGTTTTGCTGGAGATACGGTAGGAATACATGTCACAGATCTATAGACGTAGTCAATGAATTATCAGATCCTTTAATAGAAAGTAAAGGTTTACAACAGCATCCTCAATGTATGCCCGATGAGTATAAAGTGGTTAATGACCCTATTAAAGCCTATCGTAAATACTATATAGGGGAAAAAAGCAATTTCGCTAAATGGACTAAACGGGAGGTACCAGAATGGTTCTTGAACAGATAAATGGGTTTTTTAATTACATAAATGAAAGGCATCAAATATATTGCCGTAGACAAGCTGGTATGGAACCTCCTTGGACTGAAGATCCTATAATAAAAGAGTTTAGTTTTTGTAATGTGTTTCGTGAACTAGATAGCGTTACTATATGGTTAAGGGAAAACTGGAAAGAACCCTACGCTGATCACCCTAATTTACCTTTCGCTATGTCTGTCGCTCGCCAAATAAATTGGCCAGAGACTTTACAAGAGATTGGGTTTCCTGAGCATTGGAACCCTGAACGTGTCAAAGCTATAATGCAAGGTAGAATGGACAGGGGTGAAAAAGTCTACACAGGTGCCTACATGCTGACAGGTACGTTAGGAGGTACAAAAGTACAACAGACTATTGATAAAATACTTACTCCACTTTATGAGAATCAACCTGAAATCCACTCTGAAAGTTTACAGAAAACTTGGTCTGAGTACTTATCTTATGCTGGGTTTAGTGGGTTTATGGCTTATGAAGTGGTGACTGACTTACGACACACGAAATATCTGGGTAACGCTCGTGATATCTATACTTGGGCTAATCCAGGTCCAGGAGCTAAACGTGGACTAAATAGAATACACGGTAGAGAACTAACCTGGAGTCCCACTAGAGGACACATAGGTTATATAGGGTGGAACTGTGAGATGAAAGATTTATTATCTGAAAGCCCTAAATACCTAGAGCCTCATGTACCTTCTTTAGAAATGAGAGATATTGAGCACTGCTTGTGTGAGTTTGATAAATATGAGAGGACACGTTTAGGTCAAGGTAGACCCAGAGCTAAATATAAATATGATAGATAATATATTTGAAATAATGGACTGTGGCGTTGTTAAACGATACCACACTTTAGAAACTATAGGTGAACAGTCTATAGCAAGTCATTCATGGGGTGTAGCTATAATACTTGAATATCTTAAACCTGACGTTAGTAAAGATTTAATTATGAAAGCACTCACACACGACGTTACAGAAGCATATACAGGTGACATGCCTTCTCCTTTGAAATGGGCACATCCAGAAGTTAAAAAAGTTTTAGATAAAGTAGAAGAAAAATACGAAGAGTTGTTGGGTGTAGATCAATACAGCATCATAAGTGCTGAGGAAAAAATCCTATACAAACAAGCTGATATGTTTGAGCTTTTATTTTTTTGTATGAAACAAAGAAGGATGGGTAACACTAATATGAACAAAGTTTTTAGTAAAGGTGTAGAATTTTTAGCAAGTCAAAAACTAAACGATCGTGGTTCGCGATTATTAGGTCAATTAATAAAACTATATGGAGGGATATAATGGCATCAAAATTTGCAAAAATGAAGATGATATCTAATTTAGATATAAACGGTTTGAAGAAAGCTGAGAAAAGTTATGGGGATAGCTGGAAAAAAAGAGGAGGTGTAGGTGCCTTCATGATGTTAGCCCGTAAGTGGGATAGGATAGAAAACCAAGTCGTAAAAGAAGGCTATGATATTTTTGAAACTATTTCAAAAGACCCTAGCACTTCTGGCATACTAGATGATATACAAGATTTAAGGAGATATCTTTTATTAGTAGAAGAACACGTGGTTAAAAACCCTGAGTGGCTTGGTCCATTTGTAGATACGAATAATAATGACGAGGAAAAAATATGAAAATATATATACCAACTAGGGGTAGAGCCCTAGACCAAGTAACATTAAGTTTCTTCCCAGAAGAGCTTAAGAAAGAAGTTATCTTAGTAATTGATAAAGATGAAGAAGACCAATACAAATTTTATCACGACGACCAACCTAAAATAGTTGTTCCAGAAGACTGTATCGGCATAGGTCCAAAGCGTAAGTATATTGTAGAAAATGCAGAAGACCCACATATAGTTATGCTTGATGATGATTTACGTTTTTATATTCGCAAAAGTCCCACTGATTGGCACTTGCGTTATCTAGAAAAAAATGAGTATCTAGCTATGTTTGGTTTGTTAGAAGAGTGGATGAAACAAGGGTACGCTCACTGTGGCGTTAGTGCTAGGGAAGGTAATAACAGGGTAGAAGATTTATCTGTAGATAATACTAGATACATGAGAGTCCTGGCTTATAACTTAGATGCTTTCCCCGATAATATCGAGTGGGGTAGGACTAAGATAATGGAAGATTTTGATATGTCTTTACAGCTTTTGAAAAGCGGTAAAGCTTGTAAAGTCAGTTACTACTATGCTCAAGGTCAAAAAAGTTCTAACGCTAAAGGTGGCTGTAGTGAGTGGCGAACTATAGATGTGCACAACGAAGGAGCCCAGTTGTTATCTGATCTTCACCCAACTTGTGTAAAAGTAGTAGAAAAACAAACTAAAACAGCTTGGAACGGTTTACCCCGTAAAGATGTTATCATTGGTTGGAAAAAAGCCTATAAGGAGGGTTTAGAAAATGCAAGTTCTTGAAGTTAGAAACGTACACGATGCGTTTATTCGTGGTATAGCTTTATTAGATGAAGAAAACTTTAAAAGTCCCAGTAGAAATGGTACGGTGTATCAAGCTAGAACACCTGTAACTACAGTTTATGAAAGACCTAAAGAAAGAGTTTTGTTTTGGGAGGAAAGAGATGCTAATCCATTTTTTCATTTTATGGAAGGTTTGTGGATGCTAGACGGTCGTAATGATTTAGAGTTTGTAAAATACTATGCTAAAAATATGGAAAATTACAGCGACGATGGCGAAAGTCTTTGGGGAGCTTATGGTTGGAGATGGCGTAGTTATTTCGGTTATGATCAACTAAAGGTTATTATAGAAAGATTGAAAAAAGACAGTGAGGACAGAAGGTCTGTGTTACAGATGTGGGATGCTGAAAATGATTTAGGAAGAAACGGTAAGGATGTCCCATGCAACACTAATATATATTTTAAAGAGGATCCTACAGGTCGTTTACAAATGACAGTTAGCAATAGGTCGAATGATATTATCTGGGGTGCTTATGGTGCTAACGCAGTACATATGTCCATGCTTCACGAATACATGGCTTCTAATATAGGTAGACCTGTGGGTAAGTATTACCAAATTAGTGACAACTTTCACGCTTACCAAAAAGTTTATGAAACACTTTTAGAAAAATTATTAAAAAGAGATGCATTAGATTTTTATTCTCAACAAAACTCTATTGAAAGAAATCCATACCGCACATTTAAAGTCTCACCTTACCCTATGATAAATGTAGACCCACAACTTTGGGATATCGATTTAATTAATTTCTTAGATAGAATACCCTTTGAAGATATAGACTTTAACGATAGGTTTTTCACAGAAGTTGCTGCACCTATGCAGGATGCTTTTTGGTTACATAAGTCAGGTAAGACAGAAGAAGCTATAATAGAAATACAAAACTGTGCTGCTACAGATTGGAAGAAAGCTTGTTTTGAATGGTTAGATAGAAGATTAACTAAATAAAGGAGTGAGTTATGATTAATCAATGGTCCTATAGTAGATTAAGTTGTTTTGAAAAATGCCCCAAACAAGCAGAGTTTAAATTCATTAAAAAAATTAAAGAGCCTGGAAGTGCTGCAATGGACAGGGGTAAAGATATACATAAATTGTGTGAAGATTATATAAGAGGTACTCTCGAAGAGATGCCTAAACAGTTAAAAGACTTTGAAGATGCTTTTGAGTTATTAAGGGAAATGTATTTATACGGTCATGTGCTTTGTGAAAGTGATTGGGCTATAGATATAAATTGGAATAAAACAGGTTGGTTTGAAGACGATACTTGGGGTCGTGCTAAAGTAGATGCTTTTGTGTATGAAGAAGGTGAATCTAAAGAAGCTAGAGTAATAGATTTTAAAACAGGCAGGTATGAAGGTAATCAAGAAGGTCATAGAGAACAATGTGAGTTGTATGGAGCCGTAGCTCTTAACCGTTACCCTGAGTTAGAAAAAATAACAACCGAGATGTGGTATTTAGATCACGGTAAGATTGATCGCTATATCTACACACCTAAAACCATAGAAATAAAACAAAAGAGAATACATTCTAGGGCTATCGCTATGACAACTGCTGAGGAGTTCCCAGCTAAACCAAGTACTTTTGGTTGTAAGTGGTGTTATTTCGGTAAACAAAATATGTGTAGGGAGTCAGCTGTATAATGCAATTAACATTTTTTCACCCAGAAAGTGATTGGGTTCCACCTAGCTCTTTCCCAGATTTAACTGGACAAAGAGAGATAGCTATAGATTTAGAAACATGTGATCCGTGGCTCTTGACCCATGGTCCAGGTTGGGCAGCAAAAGATAGAGGTTATATTATAGGTATAGGTGTTGCAACCGAAGGTTGGAAAGGTTATTTCCCAGTAGCCCACACAACTGGAGCAAATTTAGATAAGACTGTAGTATATAGGTGGTTACAGAAACAACTAGACGCGACTAATGATAAGATATTTCATAACGCTCAGTATGATGTAGGTTGGTTAAAACGAGAGGGGTTTACCATTAACGGTAAAATACAAGATACTTCAATAGCTGCACCTTTGTTAAACGAAAACGAATACGGCTACTCTTTAAATAAAGTAGGTAAACGATACTTAGGTGAGGAAAAAGATGAAAGCTTGTTAAAAGAAGCAGCAAGTGTATTCGGTATAGATGCTAAATCTGAGATGTATAAACTAGCTCCTGAGTACGTTGGTCCTTACTGTGAGCAAGATGCTGATTTAACTTATCGACTTTGGCAAGTTTTAAAAGAAGGCATAGTTAAGGAAGATATAACCGAGATATATGAGCTAGAAAGCTCAGTTTTACCTGTCCTGATAGATATGAGGATGAGAGGTGTACTCATCGATACAGACAGAGCTCAAGAAGTTAAAAAACAACTTAAAACAGAAGAAAACAAATTAATAAAACAAATAAAAAATTGGTATGGTATAGAACCCGACTTGTGGGCAGCACAATCTCTATCACAGGTATTTGATAGAGCAGGTCTTGCGTACCCTAGAACACCTAAAACAGATGCTCCCAGTTTCGTAGCTTCTTGGTTAGAAAACCACGAACACAAACTTCCTATAACCATAGCTAAAGCCAGAAAAATAAACAAAGCTAGAACTACTTTTATAGATAAAATGATACTCGGTCATCTAGTAGACGGCAGGATACACGGAGAACTGCACCCGTTAAAGTCAGATGATGGAGGTACGGTTACGGGTAGATTTAGTTGTTCAAACCCTAACCTTCAACAAGTGCCAGCTCGTGACCCAGTTATCGGTCCACTTATAAGAAGCTTATTTATACCAGAAGAAGGTAAACATTGGGGATGTTTCGATTATTCTCAACAAGAACCTCGACTCACCGTTCATTATTCTGTGTTGACTCAACAAGACGGTGCGGAAGAAGCAGCACTCGAGTACGCAGATGATGACGCTGACTTTCATCAGATAGTTGCGGACATGGCTAACATAAGTCGTAAGGAAGCTAAAATAATAAATCTTGGTCTTAGTTACGGTATGGGTAAAGATAAATTGACGAGTCAATTAGGTATCAGTGTAGAAGAATCAGAAATACTGTTTAACCAATACCATGAAAGAGTGCCTTTTATCCGTGGTCTGAGAGACTCTGCAGCTCGGATGGGGGCTAATAGAGGTTACGTAAAAACTATTCTAGGTCGTAAATGCAGATTTAATCTATACGAGCCTATCGATAAAAGGGCATTACCCCTACCTATGGATAGAGCAATGGAAGAATATGGAGGTAAACTGAAAAGAGCTTATACATACAAAGCTATGAATCGTTTGATACAGGGTTCAGCTGCAGATATGACTAAAAAAGCAATGCTTGAATTACACAAAGAAGGTATCTTGTCTCACACACAAGTACACGACGAACTTAACATATCCGTAGAAGATAAACCAGAGTGTGAGAAAATTATGGAAATCATGAAAGATTGCGTAGAGCTAAAAGTACGTAATAAAGTAGATGGTGAGATAGGTAGAAACTGGGGTGAAATTAAAGATTACAAGGAGTATTTTAGTGAGTAGTAAAACTGAACTTAAAAAATTGTATTTCAATGTTTACATGACCTATAGCAACACTGAACTTACACTTGAAGATATCGGTGTTAATTATGGTGTAACAAAACAAAGAGTTTGGCAAATTATACGATTCTGTAAAATAGGAAACGGAGATTATTACAAAGGTTTAAATCAATACAATTCAGTATATAAAAGTTTTCTAAACGAAACTGAGGATAGAAAAACAGCTAATGCTTTGTTGAGGGATTGGTTGAAATTAAAAAATATAAGAATTATTAAAAACAACAAAGTAAATTATGGGTAAAATAAATTCTAGAAACAAAGGTGCCTCTTTTGAAAGAGAAGTTGCTAGCCATCTTAATAAAGTTTTTGAAAAAAATAACATAGAGTTTAAAGTCAAAAGAAACCTTGAACAGTATCAAATAAAAGATCAAGGTGATTTAGATTTACCAAATCACACTATTGAATGTAAACGATATGCCTCTGGCAACTGGTATAAAGATGTTTGGTGGGAACAAGTGGTTAGGTCTTGCGGGGATACGATACCTGTTCTTATATGGAAATACAACCACCAGCCTATACGGGTTTGTGTTCCTATGTATTACATAAACCCTACCTTATATAAGGGTAATAATTTAAAGACTGTTGTTATTACGTTTGAGGATTGGCTTGTACTTGTTGTTAATAATCTTTAGCAACATCCTAGTATCTTTTAGTGGTTACTTTAAACTTAATAGCGTATTTAGTAATTAAGCAAAATACATAACGGAGAAATATTATGGCAGATGCCGTAGAAACAATGGCTTACGCTGGGGAAACCCCTTGGCATGGGCTAGGTGTACAAGTTGAAGATAACTTAACACCACAGGAGATGGTTGTCGCTGCTGGACTTGACTGGACAGTTAGTAAAAGACAATTATTCACACACGCTGATCCAAACATAAACGCTTCTAATGATTTAGTAGCAGTAGAAAACTACTCTGTCTTGGTTCGTGATAGCGATAATAAAACCTTTGGTCCATGTGGTCCAAGATTCGTACCTAGTCAAAACGGTGAGGCTTTTGAGTTTTTCAAAAAGTTTACCGATGCTGGGCATATGAAAATGGAAACTGCTGGGTCACTAAAAGGTGGTGAGCAAGTGTGGGGTTTAGCTAATATAAGCAAAGACTTTACGCTTCCTGGTGACGATCGTGTACTAGGTTACTTATTAGTAAATGTATCTCATAAATGGGGTAGGTCTAATGAGATTAGGTTTACACCTATTCGTGTAGTTTGTAACAACACGCTTACTATGGCATTAAGTAGTAAAACTGCTAACTCATTTAAAATGCCTCATGTTAAGGCACTTGATAGCCAAGTGTTTGCTTCTGCAGAAGAAGCTCTAGGCTTAGCAGGTGATAAAATGGAAGAGTTTAAACAGAGTGCCGAGTACCTAAGTGGGAAACAATACAAATCGGACAGCGTAGTAAATTACATCGCTGACCTGTTTCAACCTGAGTTACTTACCGCTCAAGCAGAGATAGAAAATATGTCTGACATACGAGCTATCGCTACTCGTCAATCTATGGTTGATGAGTTTAAACGCATACCATCTTTGGTACACCAAGCACTCGAAGAACAGCCAGGAGCTAACCTAAAGTCCTCTAAAGGTACTTGGTGGGGAGCTATGAATGCTGTTACTTTCGTAGTAGACCATAAATGGGGTTATGACCGTGACGCATCACTACATAACGCATGGTTCGGTGGTCGCGCAGCACTTAAACAAAGAGCTGTCGACAAAGCTATTGAGTATGCTAACGTAGCATAACTCTTTACAATCAAGGACGTAGTTATACTGCGTCCTTTTTGTACAGCAATCATTTACTTACACTTACTTCTAACATACAGTTTATAATATGAAAAATAAATTTGAAAACATAGATTCTTTGGTGTTTGTTATAAACACACCCGATGGAACAAATTATAAAAGAATACTTAAAACAAATGCTTATCATGTAGGTAGGTTAAAAGCAGGTTCTCCTGTGTTTAACGACCCTTCTGAAATTAGCCGTCCTCCATGGTTAACTTCCAGTAAATTTCTTATGCTGTATAACATGTACTCTAAGAAAAAGAAGGTTAAAGTTGCCGTAACACAGAAAGAATTAATAGAATTATGGCAAATTTTACTCACTCAGGCTGAAAAGCCAAAAGACCAAGATTACTCGGAAAACTATTTAAAATCTAATTTAGGAGATACTTTGGAACCAAAACAAAAAACCGTCGTCCGTGATACGAAACCACGTGAAAATAAAAGTATAGATGTGAACAATAAAATTAAACACACAAACAAAGAAGCTAAGTCTGAGAAAAATAAACTTAGGATCTCGCTCTACAGTGGAGATATAGAAATATATAAACTTTTAGAAAAACATAAAAATCTATCTCTAGCTGATATAAAATACGATATAAAATGTGGATACGCAGAAATAATCACTTAAATACAGCCTTTTCGAGCCCTTTTCTAAATAAAAAGGTAGTTACCTATATAAACCCTATGAAAAACTGTTGGAGCGTATAGTGGATAGCCCTATAACCCCTCCGTATTTAGTTAAAAACTTTTTATTAACCATAAAAGCTGAATGGATGCTTAACCAAACTACACTAAGTTTAGTTCGTGACTCAGCTGATTCGCTTAAAGAATATGCTGAGTCAGAAGGTCAAGAAGGTGTCACAAATGTTCTACAGGATTATGTAAAAGAACACTGTAATGATGTGTATTCTGTAAGTTTATTCACCGAAGAGTTTTGTGACATGATGTTAGATGAAATAGAAAACATGAAAAAACATTTTGATTTCATACCTAACTATGAAGAAGATACACTTAGACAGATACCTGAGATAGTTTTATCAGAAAGATGCCCTGAGTTATATAACTCGATGCTTGGCGTAGTCTATAATGTATTAAACCCAATATTTGTTTCAATCTGGCAAAGATACATAGAAACGGCAAGTAGCATACAGATAGCAAACTATAATTTAGAGAATAAAAAACAAGGTGCTTGGCATCATGACTCTAGTGCTGATATCAGCGTTGTTGTGCCTTTAAACACTGGAGACTACGAGGGTGGTGGAACAGAGTTTTTTAAGCGTGGTACAGTTGAACCGTTACCTCGTGGTCATGCTTTATTTTTCCCTAGCTTTACGCATCTGCACCGTGGTCTAGCCGTAGGGGAAGGTGACAGGTATTTACTTGTGTTCTGGTTAAAAGGTCCTGTAGATGATTAAAGGTATTACTTTTGGAACCTTTGATTTATTTCATGCAGGTCATGTATTAATGTTAGAAGAGGCATATAATGCATGTGATCATTTAACAGTTTTTATACAAAGCGACCCAAGTATAGACAGACCTGAAAAAAATGCTCCTGTGCAAAATATTGTAGAAAGACAGATTCAAATCGATGCTTGTAGGTTTGTTGATAAAAGCTTTGTCTATGATACAGAAGAAGATGTTATTGATATACTCGATTGTTATCCGTGGGACATTAGAATTATTGGAGAAGAATATAAAGAGATTGATTTTACAGGCAAAGAACTGTGTAAAGATAAATGTTACTTTAATAAAAGAAAGCACAGCTTCTCTTCTACAGAGCTCCGAGACAGGTGTAAAGATACTTAACAATAATAAGATCATATATTTATTTTGTTTTAGAAGTAAACTAAAGTATAGTTTTAAATTAATAAGGAGTACTTATGACAGAGAACGATATAGAGGTGGTAGAGCCATATTGGTACGTTTACCATGGACCTAACGACGATAAAGAAATTGCAGCAAGCGATATCATACCTACTAAATGCGGTAATAAGCATGATGTAGAAGCTTGGTGTATGTTAATTGATGACAGGGAAAACCCTGATTGGGTCTTAGTTATAGGTTACGATACAAATCACGTTTACGGGGATGACCCGATAGAACAATATTACTGGAAGGAGTAAATTATGAAAGAAGAATTAAAAATGGTTAAGTTCTGCGATATAGAGCTTATTAACCAATTAGCGGATAAAAAAGGTTTTAACCGTAGAGTAGATATAGATAAGTTACGAGAAACATTATCAAGTTTAGTAACTGATCTTGGTTTCGGTGAGTTTGAAGATGTCGTTTGGCCAATATCGCCATTGCTCATACATGAACACAAGCAGGGTGAAAAATGTGAGCCTCACATGAGGGTATGTGTACATCTTGGAGGGTTTTTAGATGAAAATATTATCATTGATTGCGATATGCATTTATGGGAATCATTTGAAAAAATAACGAATGAATTACCTAATTTAAACATAACAACACACTAAAGGAGTAGAATGTTCGATACAGAAATACCTATCCCAGAGATAGTACCGAGAAATAATAAATATAACCTTCATAAAATGGAAGAAGGAGATAGCTTTAGTATATTTTTCGATGAAGAAAAAGCCCAAAAACTTAGGGTAGCGATCTGCAACTATGGTCGTAGAAACAATAAACAGTTTACTACTCGTAAAACTCATGAAGATGGTATAGAAGTATTACGAGTGTGGAGAACTGAATGAGTAAAAAGCTCACACCTAAACAAGAAAAGTTCGCTCAAAACGTAGCGAAAGGTATGAAAAAAACAGAAGCTGCAAAAGAAGCAGGGTATAGTGAAAAAAATGCTGATCGTGCTGGCACAGTTTTATCAAGTGATTCTAACCCTGTAGTAAAAAACCGCATCAATGAGTTGCAAACCAAAGCTGCAGAAAAAGCGGTGCTTACCCTCACCAGCCATTTAACAGATTTAAAAGATATACGGGAAGGTGCTGTACGCAATGGTGCGTGGTCTGCTGCGGTGACTGCGGAAGTCGCAAGAGGTAAAGCTGCAGGACTTTACGTAACTCGTAGTGAATTAACTGTGAACCGAGTAGATACGATGTCTAAAGATGAAGTTTTAGAAAGAATGAAAGAATTGTACTACCAAACAGATGGTATTTTACCCGCAGGAAAAGTAATAGAAGGTGATTATGAAGAGTCTAATTAATGTAATTAATGCCGTTTATTCCGCTTTACCCTTAAACTAATATATAAGGGTAATAAAAAAATTAGGAGACAATTATGACAGACAGAACTTTACCAACAGGTATAAAAATAATGGATGCTGAGCCATTAAAGGTTACAAACCCTTTTTCAGGAGACAGCGTAATGTTAGAACCCGATGCTCTTGCCGTTTACGATTTTATCAAAGGTAGCGAAGTGTTAGGTCACTATGAAGATTTACGGGAAGGTATCAATTGGTTTGCGGAACACGAACCTGAAGCTTATATGATTTTACTGGATTAATTATGGATATAGAAAAAATACTTAGAGAATATAACTTTAAATATGTAGACGACCGAACAGATTACGAAGTTTATCTAGACGGTATGTACCAAGCTTACACTATAGAGAAAGAAGCACATAATGAAAGAGATGTTTTAGATAAGGCTGACTATTATGAAGCTAACCAAGATTTTTTAATATCTCATTACCATGAAAATTTCGTTAACGAAGATATTGAATATTCAGATAGTATAAAAATTAATAAAGATGGCGTTTTGGTTGAAGATCCAAAACATAATTAAGATTCGGCAGTTAGATTATCTGCCAATATCGACGTGGTATCCGAACGGTGCGTGTCCTCAGGCGTCGTATATCTAGGTAAATGTGTGTGATGCCGTCTACGTCTTGACATGAGAAAGGTTGTAGAACCTATCATTTAAAATGGCTAATTTACCACTGAGGACAAAAACTAAATACAAAAAACACATTTAACAATTTTACGAAAAATGCTAGGTGTGCATTTACATCAACCTTATACTTAATTTTAATTATATATAAGGAGTACCTATGGCAAATCTTTGCAAAAATGTAGTAACTATTACTGCCAACCCAGAAAACTTGGTCAAAATAAAAAAGCACTTAATGAGTTATTCAAAGGAAAACTGTTTTGATTTTAACTCGCTAATTAAAATGCCCGATGAGATAGCAGATACACAACAAATCTATATCCAATACCCAGGAGTTGAGGGTAAAGACTATTACTATTCTAAGAAAAAAGCAGAAAAGTCTGGTGAAGAACACCCTTCTACAGAGTGGGTAAAAGATAACTGTATCGATGAGTTTACCCTTAATAGGTATAACAGAGAGTACAACTTTCTTTGGTGGTATGAGTGGTGTATAAAAAACTGGGGGACTAAGTGGAATAGTATTGATGCCTCTTTTTCTCTAGAAGATGACAGTATAGTTTACAAATTTCACACAGCATGGGCAGAACCTCTACCCGTTTATGGTGCACTTCTAAATTATTTGTTTAACCCGATGGAAGGTAATTTTGAAGACTCTTTTACTATGGAACTAAAGTGGTACTTTGAAGACGAAGCTGAGCATTTTTCTGGTTGGCTAAGTCCTTCTGCCCTAGAAGATAATGATTAATTACAGTTATGGTAGGGAAGCATAGTAATGGCTTTTATACTTTAGTTATTAATAAAGGAGTAACTTATGAAAGGTAAAGAACTTACACCTGAGGAGCGTAGGCGTATTAGTAGTCAATATACTATAGCCCCTGCGTATAATAAGGGAGCGTATCAGGTGATCCCTAAAACAGATATCAAATATATCGGGAGGTAATTATGTTGATATTTAATAAACTTGATGACATAAACGCTGTTTATGGCATTTTATATAAGGTAGCTAATGAAGTGAACGATTACTATTGGCATACAGATAGCGTAGTAGACCCTGAAAGGGCAGCAGCTTTAGAAGACCTACGGTTTTATTTAATTGATCACGGTTATATTGATAAAGGTTATGATTTAGCAGAACTTAGTTTTAGTTTCCTTCATCTATATCCTGCTTCGTCAGTAAACCAAGAAAATGATAGACAGTATCATGCGGTGTTAAATAAACTTAGTGATGTTGAAAAAAGTCAGTTTCTATGGGATATTAGAAAGATGGAACAAGAAACAGGTGATACAATCGCTAAATCCGTAAAGTTTGACATGGCGTTGAAGTTAGTACTTAACGACGAGGAGGAAGCATGAATAACGGAGTTGAAATAAGGTTTAGAAACAAAATCAGAATTAAATCTATTGATAATAATTTTGTTTTTGAAATAGAGATTGGAGATCAAATTTATCTTCAAATTCATTCTTTAGATGAAGTTGATTATGAAGGAAACAAAACTTATACACCAATATTTGAAGAATTTATAAATACAATGGAGAAATAATAAAATGAGTAGAGATATAACAGAAGTTATTGATGATGATTGCAGAGATCAATTAGGACATTCTAATTGGGTAATTATTAGTACATTATCCGACCAAGAAAAAGTAGAAATTGAAACTCAAGGTATTATAAAAACCTATGAAGATGTTGATGTTTTGTTTTATTGGGAGGAGTAGTCTTATTAATCAGGTAGTGATGTCTAGGTTCGTAGCTATACTTACTATAGTAAATTTAATAAAAACAGAAAAGGAGAAATAGTTATGGGATTAGATTGTTATATAAAACATGCTAATGAGGACAAGTTGTTTAAAAGTAAACGTCTTGAAAACTTGGGTTTGTGCGGTGCTATGTTCAGCGGTCATGGTAACGGTTCGTTTAGGGGTAAAGTGTATGAAGATTTTATTACATGGCTCATGGAACTTAATGACCCTGACTGCGTTGGGCACACATGGCACATTGAACCAGGAGAACACATACAGAGTGATACTTTACAATTGTACGGTAAACTTATACAAGATTACTTAGAAGTACTGCGAGAAGAGAATCCTTCTCTGCAAGCAGACGACGTTGTGTTAGAAGCTGAGTTTGATGGTTACTATATAAGAGAGTTAGAAGATTTAGCGTTGTTATTTGAAATAGCAGCAGAAAATAAATGTATAATGGAGACATGGTGGTAAAATGGGTGAGTTTATAAAAAGAAATTTTGAAGAAGCGGTAGTTTTGTTTAACGAAAAAACACCAAAGAATTATGATAAAGAGCCTTCTATTGATTATTCTTCTGCACGTATGGGTGGTTGGCTTATGAAAGATAAACAAGATATGAATATAGGTTGGGTCGGTCACCGAGGAGATGTACAGGTGTATGACTATAAAGATAGAGAGGTAGGGCAAGTAGATGGGGTGCGTAAAAAAACTCCTTACGGTCGCCATAAATGAACAATTACAACAATTAGACCATGTATTTACTTATACTTTATTCTAACTATACTATATGTAGGGTTAATAATTATATTGACTTGTAATTATCCGAGGAGGGTAATATGGCAAAATCTGCTACTAAAAAAACCACTACTAAAAAAGTGGTCACACCAACTGCTAGTAAACCTCTAGCAGCCATTGCTCAAACTAAACCTAATGTAAGGTCTGGTGGGCTTCAATTAACCGCTGTATTAAAAGCTAACTTTGAGAAAACCCCAAGGTCCGACAGCAATCTTGAGCGTCAAAAAACGCTTGATGGTAAAACCGTTGAAGAGGCACTAGCGTCTAGATTAGTTGACGCTCGTGATATAAAATATGACCTCGACAAAGGTTTTATGACTTTAGCATAATTGTATATACCTCATACATAGCTAAATTAAAAGCCCAGTGTAGTCCCGCTGGGCTTTTTCTTTTTAATGTATTAGTGAGGATTTATGATCAAACTTATACTTAATAATAATTAACTTACTAACGAGGTAAAACATGATAGAAGAAAAGAAAAGTAGTTTAACGATTAACTCTAAAGATATAGTTGACGATGTTGACTATATTGCAGAAATGTTAACGCTACAAACAGGAGCTAAGATTGGTAGAAGTAACGCTATAAGAGCAGCACTCAAAGCTTGGTTTGATGTTAATAATAACGGCTAATATATAAAGGAGAAAGTTATGAAAGAAGAAAGAATATCAGTACCTCCAAATGATGAAAAACTTAGGAGATATTTGACAGAAGGATTAACGGGTAGGGCAACAGCCCATACTCTACCTTCATATCCAATAAAAATTACAAGGAGGAGTTATGAAAGAAGAAAATATGAATGCTGAGCAACTTAAAAATGAGGGCTGGAATATAGATTCCAGCACTCGTTACTTAGTATATAAAAGGGGCTTACCTGAGGAAGAACTTTATACTGAATTTAGGAGTTTGAAATATCCTAGACGCTATACGTTGATGCGTATTTACGCAACGCTCGGTGTTGATAAATGGGGTAGCGTAGGTATAGATGACTTACTTGATGAATCAGTTCAGTGGGAGGAGTAGTCTTATTAATCAGCTAGTGATGGCTAGGTTCGTAGTTATACTTACTATAGTAAATTTAATAAATATTGGAGAATGTTATGATTTGGTTAAAAATAAAGTTAGAAGAAAAAACTCTTGACAATAGTGAAGAGTTAACTCAAAAGGTTAGGGAAATATTAGGTACTGATGATGTACTATATACGGGTACTCATGAAATCATCGAGAGTACTGTAAAAGTACCCTTCTATTTTGAAGATAGTTTCTGGGAAAAATATGAAGACTGGGAGTTTGACCTCCTTGCTGAAGGTCAAGAAGAAGATATCAGTATGCTATATAATCATGAATTAATGATTATTAAAAGTAATGAAGATAAAACGGTTATTCAAATAAACGGTGAAGACCTACCTGCTTGGTATGTCACTGCTCAGTAGGGGGTACTATGAAATCATTAAGTAACTTGTTTTATTATTGGGAAGAAATACCTAATAATGTTTATCAATCAATGGACAATGGTGAGGATATTGCGACTATTGTTAATAATAATATTGAACACTTCAAAGAAGTTGGCGGTATAAATGGTACAGGAATTATGGTAGCTGAAGATGATGAATACTCTTACATAGTTCATTACTACTATGATGATACAGCTAAGTCTGATTTCAAACATATGGCAGATGTATTTAGGTCGGAAAAAAACTAATGCTCATTAATTTCTCAGCGTGGCTCGTGGTTCTTTTACCGCTATGGGTCACGCTGTCTTTCAACTTAATGTATTAGTGATGTTTTATGATGCCCCCTATACTTTAAATATAAATAATTAACTAATCGGAGAAAAATTATGAATAACTTAAATAAATATGTTGACTACCTTCAACCTTTGGTCAAGACGTTCAAAGAAAACTATAATCAGTTTTACTGTCTTGAATATTATAATCTTAGTGCTGGATCTCTTACCGTTGAAGACGGCTTATTATCGTTCATGACTGAAGATAAAAACCGTCATAATCTGTGGGAAGTTGCTGAACACTTTAGTAGCAATATACCTATGGTCTATGCTCAATGGGGTGAAGAAACTGGGGCTTGTATGGTTCTAGAATTATCCGCTGAACAACGTAAACTATTAAGCCCTGATGTGGCTACTACTTTACTGGGCGAACAATATAAACTGTGGGAAGATGGCGTAGTTTATTTACTTATGGATCACGAGTACTATCAAACGTGTTCTGGTTTTACGGTTACTGAACAAATAGATCCTACTAACGGTGGTGTGGGTAATGCTCTAGATTTTATTTCTAAACGTCTACAGCTACCGTACTTTTTAATTCATGAAGGGTATAGCGATCTTGAGTATATATTAGATCAGTAATATATTTTCTAATTAATCGCCTAGTGATGTATAACCATCAACCCTATACTTTATATATAAATAATTTAATAACGAGGAAAAGATTATGAATAAATTTAAAAACGGTTGGGAAATAATACCTAAAAAGAATATACCTATTGACATCAAAGATGCTGTTACTACGGGTGTTGAACAAGATACGGTAATACGTATTATGTCAGACTTGCTTGATGATGCTCCTGATAAAGTAGGTTGGTACTTTAATGAAGTTCACTCAGCATATGTCGATGAAGCGGATGTAGAAAAAATATATGATGAGTTACCTAATGATTGGTCTACTGTTTATGATTCGTCATGGCTTCATGATCAAGCGTCAAGTGGTTATAATATAATTCAGGTAGGTTACGGTGATGTAAAAACTATTAATGGTAAAAAAGTAAGGAATAAATTTATTTGTTTATCTTTAAATGGTAGCTGGGGGGCTAGTGCCTTGTCTGAATACTTTAAAGTAGTAGTTAATAATGAATACCCTGACCAAGTTGACCCTGCCGATGAAGATCATATATATTTTAATGCTGACCCAAATGAAAAAAGTAATTACTAAGCTGTTACTATATTAGCATCCCCAGAAAATACTTTTTACTTTCACAAAATATCTCATTCTAGCCAATAAACCAATATCTAATACGCTATAACCATTGTTACAAGTCCTTGTAAGATGGTTATTGGCTACCCTATTAGCGACCTATTAGCAAAATGTAGGCAATATGGATCATGGACCATGATTTTGGTAATAAGTTGGTAACACCAAACACCCCAGATAAAACGAGCAATACATCTTAGACAATAGGATTGTAGATCTTGTAGACCTATATATAGAACCTACTTTGATCAGGCACACGGACAACGGTAAAATAGCTACGGTAATTGAACAATGGACCATGATCCAGCTAATAGGTAATAGCATCCATGGACCATGATCTATTATACTATGACAGCATCAGATGATCTCTGTAATCTTTGCATCATGTGATGTTGTCCAAGATCATGTGATCGTGGCTTCGCTGTAATCCATGGATCATTCTCTGTAATCATCACATCATCTACACAGAACCAAGAACCATGGACCACGGACATTTGCACATGATCACATGATCACA
>Ga0209337_1000734_pt1 | contig 26367 bp, 35 predicted proteins | sample LinPmetageLP53_FD_184044 | JGI IMG/M metagenome (GOLD analysis project Ga0209337, IMG submission 184044) | Marine viral communities from the Pacific Ocean - LP-53 (SPAdes) (version 2) | ecosystem: Environmental > Aquatic > Marine > Oceanic | place: Pacific Ocean | collected 2010-02-08 | reverse complement strand
TCTTTATTAAAATCATATAAGTTATTATTAACGACTCCGTCTTGAGCTAATACTCGTTCTACATTATGATCGAATACTTTACCAGGTTTGTAATATTGTGGATCTTTTGGTTTAGCTGCTATTATTGATTCTGCTAATAAAAAGTCATCTTCTTCGTCTATATCAACGGTTGCATATCCAGTTAATTCAAAAAATCCAATTTTGCCTTCTCCACCATGATATCCACATCCATATTCGTCCATATTCATCATATAGTTATCATACTGCCAGGCCATTAATGAGCATGCATACGCATATACTGGTTCTAATAACTGACTTGGAGGTGATTGTTTCTTTTGATTAAAATTAATAGGTTGATCTTTATATATAGATTCAATTTTTACTTTGCTAGTAGATATCAATGTATCATATCTCAAAGACTTACTTACAAATTCTTTTATTTGAGTACTGGTTATAAATGGCGATGTTGCTAATAATTGAATTAACATATCTCCATTAATATTATGCATAAAATCTAATGTAAAATCGTCATTTGTTGCTTCATCTGTTGAAAGATGTTCTGGTCTTTTATAAAATTTTACACCATACTCATCTGCTATTTCTTTGAATATATCTGATTCTGAGTTTATAACAATTTCATCAAATACGTTAGCTTCTTTAGCTGCTTCTATTATATGAGCTACTAATGGTTTATTACCTAGTAATCTTAAATTTTTATTAGGTACTCTTTTACTTCCTAATCTAACAGGAATCATTGCTATAATTTTTTTCATTTTACAAAATTTTCTATTAAATAATCATCTAATGTTAACGGGTTGTTATGATATTTGTCTACTATTCGTTGAAAAAAGTCTATTTGTGGTTGTTGTTCATGTATATCCATTCTCATTTCACCAATATCTGGAGTTTTATTTTCTGTTGAACTAAAGTTACCAGCTTTTGCAGCTGCGTCATGATATGTGTCATTATATACTTTTCCAAATGTATTCATATTGAAAAAAGTCATACCTGTAACAAATAATTCTTTTACATTATAATTTAACAATGTTATTATACCCATTAATCCAGTATTTGCAGTTGTTCCAATTTCATTAAAACATTTAAATAAGTAACCATCACAAACATTATGCCATGGTGCTTTTGTTGTGTTTAAAAAATCATCTACTCGCTGTATGTCCCACATTGATACCATTGGACATATAATATATTTCAATGATTCTGCAAAAGTCATATTTTCTGTTAATGCATTTATTTTAATATGATTTAAACAATTCATTACAATATCTGTTCTTTTTCCATAATCCTCCCAATCCTGCTCTTTCATATCATATGCTTGATTTATTCTTACAACAATGTCATATGAATCAATTAACTTTCCTAACCCTTTTCCTTTTAGATGCGGCGACGGGCAAACATATGCTATTCGTTTACCTTTTAAATAATTTTCTAAATTTTCATCTTTATTGTAATCACGAAAACTATTAACAAATGGCCCTCTTTGACCTAAATCGATTAATTGATCGGCTGGAGTAGGTGTTGATGATTTCCATTTTGGTGATTCTTTTGTTAATGGAATTTCAATAACATTATCTTTTGTGTTTCCCCACCAATTATCTGATATTGATATTTTTTTTCTAGATTCAATAATATCTTTATGATGTTTTGGTGGTACCTCCCATGGAAAAATAGGAAATCTACCTATATTTTCACCATTAAACCATCTCATATCAGTATCAAAATCGTCAATATTAAATTTACTAATATCAGTAACTTCATCATTTAGTATAAAATTGTTTAATGTTTCAATATCATATACTTGTTTATAACGATTTAATGAATTATTAGTATGTATTTGTTTTACTACTTCTGTTTTATTATATAAATTAGTTGTATATTTGTTAAAAATTTCAGAAGTAGATCCTTTTATTTCTAATTCAACTGGAGTATTTATTTGATCAGATGCTAGTAATGATAATAAATCTTTTTTTCGATGTATTGCACTACTGGCATTAAATGGATAATTAAGTACTAAACCAATTAGTTCTCTATCATATGTATTTGTTCTATTAATTGATAAATGAGTATCATGATCAATAAAGTATGATTTATTAAAAATTGTATAATCAAATCCAAATCCATATTTTCCAGCATCTATATTTTTATCTAAAATACTGCTACATTTCTTTAAATCTAAATCTTTATAATATATAGTATCATCTACTTCTAACATCACATTTTCAGATTGTACTTCACTATCCAATAATGCATACATTGTATTTTGAAATCCATGAAGAGTTTCGTCAATAAATGTTACATCATTAAATATTTTATTTAATTTTTCATATCCAGCTAAATATTTTTCATTTGAATATGCAAATTGTACGTATATATTATTTATATTGGATACATGTTTTTGTATTGTTTCTAATGATGTATATAATTGAAATGCTCGATCTTTTGAAAAAATTATAATATCCATTATATAAACTCCTTTAAGTATTTATTAAATAATCTGTCATTGTCTTCCCACCATGTTAATGCAATTTCATAATTTTTTTGTATAGCTGATAATCTAGATTTATAATCTTTGTCAGTTAAGTTATTTAAAATATTTACAAGCTCATCAACAGTTTCAAATGTTATTATACCGTTTATGTCAAAGTATTTTTCAATATTTTTACATCCATGATATATTGGTATTGTTCCAGACAACATACAGTCTAATAACTTTTCTGTAAAATAATTATTTGTATAGTCATTTTCCATTGCAATACAAAATCTATAATCTTGTAATCCTTGTAGTTTTGAATCAATTTCATTAATACCTCTTCCATATAGATCTACATTTAATTTTTCTTGTTGTATTTTATTTAAGCAATCTAATCTAAATTGATGGCCAACACACATATTTTTTGTAGAAGTTATAAACGATGTCATTTTATTCTTATCATAGACTTGAAATTGATTAGTATCTAATTCATTTGGTAAAGCACTCCATTGAGATATTTCTGATATAGGTTTAAACTTAAAATTAGGGAGATTAAACAAAGACTCATGCCATCCCAATACTTTATCAAATTTTTGATAATCTTGTTGTATTCGATCGTAAACAGCCTGTTGATTAAATAGATGTGGGCCTTCTGCTAATATTGCAATTATTGGTTTTGTCTTGTCTATTTCAATTTTATTTTCTAAATAATTTAATATATTTTCATCTTGCAATATTGTTAAATTGAATTCGCCAATTGATTGATTATAGCAATATGAAAATAGTTTAGGTATAGTATGCCTTTCTTTATTATCTCCAAATGTATTTATTTGTGGTAACTTTTGAGATATATCATCTAATGAATCCAATTGTTTATATATTGGCTTTGTTCTAATTTCATTTTCAAAAATACTGTTATCTGTAGACTCCCGTTCTTTTGTACGAACTTGATTATCTGGTGTTTGATTATAAACGTGGGTATAAAAATCTACTACGCCAATTTTGTCTTTACCGCTCATTTCTAAACAAGGATATGCCCAGGCTAAGTCACTAGCGTGCCAATATAATTTGTTATCAATATTTGATGTAAAATCTTTTGTATCTATATTTTTAAAAAGATTTGCTTTATAAGTTCTTAAATGAGATGCTCTCCAAACGTCTTTTCGATATAATTTATAGTTATGTACAAATTCAGGATATTCTGTGTTTTGAGGATTTCCTACTGTTGTTTCACTTCCATCCCAGCATACAAATCCGCCATATGTCATCCATACGTCATTATCATTGTAAAATTTGTTTAATTTTTCTAATACTTGCTCGTTAATAAGCCAGTCGTCTCCGTCTAAATGTATAATAATTTCATCATCTTCAATTTGATCTAAAAAATTAACATAATTATACGTAGCTCCTTTATTCTCTGTATTATTAATTATAGTAAATTTTTTATTATCTTTAACAATATCGTTAACTTTTTTTAATGTATTATCTGTTGAACAATCATTGACATAAATATTTCGCCAATTGGTATATGTTTGATTTAACATACTAGCTAAATTAGCTTCAGCCCAATCCTCATTATTATATGAAGGAGTAATGATTACAAATTTATTTTTCTTTTCCATATATCTATATCGTAATGAATTCTATATAATTCTTTACATTTTTTACTACATTCATTATAAAATTCTATATCATCTCTTAATCTAACAGCTAATTTTCTAGAAGATTCTAAATCGTCTACATCTACACATAAATCAGGATGGCATATTCTTTGAGTATCAACTTTTTCATTGCCTATACATGGAACTCCAAAATATGCACAATTTAAACTAAATGTCCCAGCTGCAATTGTTGGCATTAAATGTACTGCATATTTAAATGAAGATACTTCATGCATCCAATCTAACCATGAAACTCTAGGTAAATGTGTTAAATTAGGAACTTGATCTTCATATTCTCGTTTTGCATGAGATTCTTGACTCCATATTGGAACATTGAATTCAGATGCTATTAAATAACTTTGAAATCCATTATACCATCTAGCAAAATTTCCGCCAATTAATACTTTGTCTTGTTTAACAGGAACTATATCCTTTATACGTTCTTCAATCATTAAGGTCGGAATAACATGTACGTTTTGTGCTGGTACTAACCCTTTGTAAAATTTTGTATCATATTCATTGTGAGCATATATAGCATCTACTGCAGTTAACATATTATAGAAATTAAATTGGTCTTGTATTTCTAATTCTGTAAACATCCATGAAGGTCCTTCTTGAATATAATATACTTTTTTATTATTTTCTTTTAATACAGATAACCAATTACTATTTAATAATTCAGAATGCGGATTTGGAATGTTTGTTAATTTTGCAGCTACAGCATTTAAGTTTAATTGTCCTTTAGGAAATATTACAAATACATGATCCTGATTCTTTACTTCACTATAATTAGATATAGGATAATGAGTTGCATCTAATGCATTCATCCATGCAAACTCTGTTCGCATATTTGGATGACTAATATCAATAGACCCATTAAAGCCCATTTCTGTTAAAAATGTTATTTTCATTTTGCAAAGAACTCTTTTATTTTATCACACACATAATCAACATCAGATATATCCATACCATGATGTGCTCCTAATAAAAATCCATTTTTCATAACTAAATCAGCATTAGTAAAATTTTGTAAATATTCTCTATATATAGGATGTCGTGTTACGTTGCCAGCAAATGTTACTCTAGTTTGAATATTATTATTTTCTAAAAAAGTTAATAATTCTAATCTTTTATCAGTTTGTAATGGAATTGCTAACCAATTTGGTTCTATACTATCATCTGGAAGTATTAATTCTTTAACGTCTTTTAAATTATCTAAATATCTTTTAATATTATCTCTTCGTTTTTGTTTAAATGTTTGAAATCTATCTAGTTGCACTAAACCAAATGCTGCACTCATTTCACTACATTTCATATTATAACCTAATACTCCATACAAAAATTTATAGTCATAAGGTAAACCATCAACTTCATGAGCAAATCTATCATCTATATTTTCATTATTGTCGCCAATCCTACCCCAATCTCTATACTGTAAAGCTCTTTTAACGTATTTTTCGTCGTTGAACATTACCATTCCGCCCATTCCGCCGGCGGTTATAACATGACTTGCATAGAAACTAGTAGTGGAAACGTCTGAATCTAGTGTTTTAGTAACTGTGTCAGCTGAATCTTCAATTATGTATATGTCTTCTCGTCCAATTCTTTTTAATTCTTGTTTAAGAAGTTTCCAATCAGGTTTATTTCCTATAAGATTGGGAACCATTATAGCCTTAACATCATCAGTTACTGCATTTATAATATCTTGTACATTTGGAACATATGACTTAAGATTTGAGTCTATAAATATAGGAATATATCCTAATTGTATTATAGGAGCTAGTGTTGTTGAAAATGTTAAAGCTGGAGTAATAACTTTACTTCCTTTTTTAAGATCTAATGCAGCTAGTGCTAATAAACAAGCAGACGAGCCAGAGTTAACAAATACTCCAAATTTCTTTCCAAATTCTTTAGCAATTTTTTCTTCAAATTCAATTGATCTAGGCCCAAATCCAGCTAACCAACCATCTCGAAGACATTGCTCTACGGCTTTAATTTCTTCTTCTCCATATGCTTCTAATTTATTAGGTGCATACCATACTTTTTTAGATTGTTTCATATAATTTATTTTGTTTCTCTTGTTTTTCAATAGTTTTAGGATGATGAAATGCAAATTCTTCTTTAGGTGGCAAATGTGAATATTTTTTCATTCCTTTTATTTGCTCATGAACTTTTCCATTCCATTCTATATTATGTTGCCTTTTATATATTCTTCCTTGATAGTCTGGCCAATTCACCCAACCGTCATCATTAACTTGCCATCTCCAGTTGTCAATATGAGATTGAGTTAATCCTTCTACCGTATTTATTCTTGGTACATAAAATAATTCAGTTTCTGGATTGACATCTATAATTTGATGTATATTTTTCAATAATATAGAAGATGGTAATTCGTCAGCATCAATGTTAAAAATCCAATCGCAATCTTCGAATAAATGATATCCTAGATTTTTAAATGATGCGAAGTCTTTATTTAAGTTACTATAAATTACTCTGAATGCAGAATCGTCTGGAATTAAAAATTGATTACATAATCCTTGTACTTCCTCAGTACAATTAGCTTCATCCAATAATATACCAATACAATCAGTTTTTAGAATATTGGTTCGAAGTAAAACTAATAATTTAGCTAATTCATCATATTCGTTACATGCTGTTATGAAGTATCCTATTTTCATACTGTCTTTAATTTTGGTAATTCAATTTTATTTAATGTAGGAAGATTTAATGGTTGATGTATTGGAACACTTCCAATTTTTGTGTCAATATATTCAAATAACTCATCATAATATTTAGTAACAGCTAAACTTGAAAAATTATCATTTGAATATTTAATATGTTTTCTAGATCTAGATAAAAATTTATTATAATGTTTAACTATTTCTTTAAATACTTTTGATGCGTATTTATAGTCTGGAGTAAACCATTTTGCATCGCCAATTAAAAAATCATTTTGAGCCGTTGGGTGTATTGGTGTTAATCCTCCAGGTAATTCTGTTATATATTCTTTGTTTAAAAAGTCAGCTGGTCCGGAGTAGTGTGGTGCTATAACTGGCTTACCGGTTGTTGTAAATTCTAATAATGGTCTACCAAATCCTTCTGCTTTTGTAAATGACACCATTGATTTTATCTTTGTATCATTATATAATGCATTCATTTCATTGTCAGTTAAATCTCCGTGTAATATATATACATTTGGTAATTTAGTATTTTTTGGAAATAACTTTTTTAGTTGATTAACGTTTTTTGTTATTTCATTCTTATCAACAACTGAATATGTAGCTCCAGATGTTTTTAATATCATTGCTGGTGGATTATTTTTGTTTTTAAATGTATCAAAAAATGTATGTAACATTCCTGTTATGTTTTTTCGATCCTCTCCCAATTGACCTTGCAACCAATGGCCTACAAATAAAAAACAAAATGACTCTTTGATATCTTGTAATTCTAATATTTTTGCAGCATTATTATTTTTATTATAAATTGACTCATTAAAATATTCCGGAACAACTTTTATTGTAGTTGTAATTGTTAATTTATGTTTTTCTGCAGTATTTTCAAAAGATTTTTTAGTGAATTCAGATGGAACTATTATTAGTTGCATTTTATTTATAGATTCTATCCAAGCTTCTGGACATACATCCCCTTCTGTTCCAGCTGTAACTCCTATATTAAACTTACCAACTGGTTGAAATTCATTTGGCACTGTAATTTGTACCCATATGTCTGGTTGTTGTCTTAATGGTAATGGAATTATATTTTTCATCCATTCCATTGGCAATGGATAAGTAAATGGAGTATGTCCCCATGGCATTGATACTAATTTTATATCCCAATCATTGTTTTTATATTTAAATGCATTTGTAATAAATTCTCGTGCATGATGTCCATAACCTGATTGTGTTGCTACTGGACTTGAAATTATACATGTTCTCATACTATACCCATTTCTTTATATGTTACTGATTCTACTTTACTTAATGTATATCTTGGTCGTTTTTCTTTTGGATTATTAAATAGAAAATTCATCATTTCAACCATTTTGTCTGCCATCTGTTTCGATGTTAATCCATCATTTAAGCAAAATTCACGACCATCTAATCCACATTCAACTCTTCTATCTGGTAATGTATCATACCATCGTCGTATTGCGTCTGATACATCTTCAAAATTTACTCTATCATCGAATATATAAGGTGTCATTGGAGATCCTTGTAATGATCTATTTGATGGAAACACAGGTCTTACCCATGTTCCATGCTTTTTATACTTTCCGTTATGATTAGTAGAAAATACATCATCAAATGTTATCCAATCTCCATTCTCATCTTCAAATCTACACTGATCTTGTAATCCACCAGTTACATTATTAATAATAGGAGTTCCAGCTAATAATGATTCTGTACTACTTAAGCCCCAACCTTCATTAGACGCAATATTTATAGTAACATCTGCTACATTATATATTGCATTTAAATCAGATGCTCCTACTTTTGCTTCTGAAAATAATAGTTTACATTCTGGAGCTATATTTTCCCAAATTGCTCTTAAATCAGTACCATTTTGATCTACTGGTTGTGTATGCATAAGTAATAAAACATTATCTTTTTCATCTTCTGGAAGTTGATCTCTAAAATGTTTAAATGCTAGAATTACATCGCCTGGTAGTTTTCTTCTTATATTTCTATTATTCCAGAATAAAACAAAATCTACATTGTTTTTTACTTTTATTTCGTTATAATATTTTTGATATAATTCATCGGTTTCTGGAATTGGTTTAAATATATTTGAATTTAATCCGTGTGGAACGTATCCAGTAATTACTTCATTCCAATCTAATTCTGGATTTTTTGTTGTATCTTCTACGTCATAGTCATAGACACCAAATCCGTTCTGTTCCAACACTTCTCGATGTATATTATCAGATTGTTTAGAAATTCCCATTATTAAGTCACAGCTACCGTAAAATGGTGAATTCCACATAGGATATGGTAAGTCATCCCAAATTGAATAATATACAATTGGAGTACCATACGTTGTTTTTATTTCATGCTCTAGTTGATATAACCACCCCCAATATCTAGGATCTGTAAAATGAAATATTGCATCTGGTTTTTCACTATTTAATAATGAAAATAATATATTTCTATCACCATATCCATTATATGGTATAATTTTTACATCTGCATCATGAATACCAGTTGTATTTTGTACTTCTTTAGAAACATCAAATGCTTTCCCAGCATCAGGATGATTTACTGCAGCTCCAATTTGAATCCAATCATAATGTTCAACTGTATTTAATATAATTTCTTTTGAAATAGTTCCAATACCAGATGGTAATCTAAAATCATCTGCTAATAGTAATATTTTTTTCTTTTTTGGTTTTGTTGGGTCTAGTTTTTTTAATTTTGGTAACTCCATTAATTTCCTTATAACTTTTTTATAAATATTAACCTAATACAACAACTGGTTTTTTTAGTTTCTGTATCTTACTATACGCTGTTTGCAATTGGGGATTCATATCATTTTGATTATTTAATATGATCATATAATCACAATTTTCAGCTAATATTCTCATTCTGTGCAATAATTGAGAAAAGTGGTATTTTTTTCCATAATATGACTCTGGCAACATTGAATATAAATTTCTTCCTGTATATGATGGATTATACTCTTCATATGATATTCCAAATTCTAATGCAAATTTTTTAACCATGTGATTAGCTCCTTCAGAACCACCACCAGACACAATAATTAATTCATGACTAAATTTGTCTTTTAATTCAGAAAGTACTTTTTGTACTTTTCTTTTATTTTGCCATTCCTTATTTCCAATTACTGCAATTCTCATTTATCCTTTTAGTAAATCTTTTGCATCATCACCATCAATCAATGAATCATATTTTTTTATATTAGCAATCATTGAGTTTAATGATTGTCGTTTATCTTCTGCATCTGCATATTGTGCTACAATTAAGTCCATTTCTTGAGTATGTTGAGGATGCTCTCCTATGCCAACTGAATTACTCAAATAAATATCTAATCTAGCAACTGCATCTGCTTTATCTGCTTGATATTTTGCATATAATGCATCTAACATTAATCCGTTCATATTTTCCTTTTTTTTATATTATATTAAAATTTATTCACGAATCCTATTTTCTTTAGGACAATTTTCATAATCTGTCTTAAAAGGACACCATTTACAATGTTTTGCACCTTTACCGGCTATAGCTAAATAATTTTTATCTTTTTGTTTATTACCATTTGCGTCAAAACAATATTCAATAAATGTGTCAATATTTCGTTGTATTTTTTTTCTAGTAACCGATCCAGATGCTGGATTTAATAATTGTATACGCTTTTGTGGGAACATTGATTCTTCTAACAATTTCCGTTTAACTATAAAAAATTCTATATCAATATTATCTATAGGAGTACCAAACTGATCTGAAAAATATTTTTTATATGCAACTAATTGGGCAGCTTTTAGTTTGTCTGCTTTTTGCCATTTATTCCATCCCATTCTACTAGTTTTAATGTCTAGTATCTTTATTTTATTCTGGACTGTATCTCTAACTACTATGTCTATAAAGCCGTACCAGTATACATTTTTATTAACTGCAGAAGCCGGAACACCTAATTCTACTTCTATGCCAACTAATTCCATATTCTTAGTAGAAAAATATTGAGCTCGTCTTTTAGAGAACCATTCTAGAATTTGTACACCATCTTCTAAATGTTCTGCTAATTCTGCAGGAGTTGAAAAATGTTCTCCATTATTTGCCTTGACTCCTTTTTGATATTCTATCTTTAAGCATGTTAATAACATATCACGGAGATCAATTTGATTTGCAGCTTTAACAGAATCAGTATACATTACAGTTAAATATTCTTGTAATGTCTCATGAAATGCTGTTCCAAAGCAAGTTGCTATATTATGAGTGAATGGAGCTAATTTGTCAATATAAGAAAGTTTCCATTGTCTAGGACACTTTTCAAACATAGACCATTGTGAATAAGATATCTTAGCTGGAACCTTTGACACATCATTTAATGATAGTTTATATATTGGATTTATGTAGCCGCTTTTCATGGGTATATAATAAGATCTTCTTTAGATTCTAAAACGAGATCATCTTTTATTTCAGAAATTTTATCATAAAAATTCTCAACAGCTTCATCATGATCTTCTTGGGAGTCAAAATCTTCGTCATCTGGATAGTCTGGAAGATTATCGTCTTCCATTATAAATTCAGATCCGTTTTGATTAGCATATCCTCCAGAAACATGTAAATATGCCTCATCTTCACTTCTAGCTTCCATTTCAAATTCACCACGCTTTGTAAACCAATCTGCTAATTCATGAAACAACTCTTCGGGCGGATACCATGCTGAATCAAATGTCAAATCAATTATATCGTCATCTATTTGCCAATCATGTACAAAACACCATTTTGCTCCTACATTGTCAGTCATCCATTCTCTAGTTAAATTATCTTTTGGATAATCTTTATATAATAATCCATATAAATTGTCAGCCAATAAATCACTTTTTTTCTGCCAATCAGCTTTTTCAACTTCTGGAGTAAATATTTTGTCTACAAAGTTCTTAATAACTTCTTTAGAAGCTTCTATACTCACAACTGTATATACGTTATTTGCCATATTCTTTTTTTATTATATTATAAGAAATTATTTGGATTGATCCAAATGTTCTGTGAGATATATATCTATTAAATCTTTTGATTTTTTTAGATCTTCTTCAAAAGACCCTTTTTTTCTACACCTAACAATTCTTTTGATAATATCAAATTCATATGAGTTTAACTCCCATTCTTCTGAAAATTTATATAAACTAGATTTGCCAATATAATGATATTGAGTATTTACTGATTCTGTGTTATCTGATTCAAATGTCATTTTTTACCTTTCAACATTGTTTTAATTTCTTTTTGATTGTATCCATATTTTGATAACAAAGCACTGCAACTATCTTTAGGCATTAATTCAACATAATCAATGGCTTCTGTTTTACTTACTAGATAGTGGTCTGCAATTTGTGAAACTAAATCAGTATTATACTTATCTTCCTTTTTTCCTTTAATGTACTTAGCAAAGGTTCTCTGGGCAGGTAGTAGGCCGTGATAGAGACGATAAGTATCTCTAGGTGATAATAACCCAATTGTATATTTCTGTAACTGATTAATTACTTCAATTAGTTCCATTCTCATTGATAACCATCTATTAACAATAAAAGGAGCGAATTTCTTTTGATCTATATCTGTATATTTAGACCATTCTTTCTTTTCATGTGTCATTCCGTTCATAAAGTCGAAGATAGTTGCAGGTTTCTTTGTCATAGTTTATATTTGTGTTTATATGTGTCAATAAATGATTCGCCAACTGCTAATTCTAATACTACTGCATTTTCAGGAACACCTGGCATTTTCTTTTCATTAACAACATCAACGTTTTTATTTTTAAATATTTTCATTTTAGTTTTAGCATTTTTTCTATTAGAAGTTTTAAATACTAAAACAACAGGGCCTTTTATATACGGAGTTCCCATTAGTTTGCTTCCGATTGAAATTCAACTGGAACATGGCCGCAATCATCACACCTAAATACTGATACTGGGTATACTGTGTCTTTATCCTTACCAGTTAAGAACCTAGATACTTTATTAATACTCATTACTTGTCTAAAATAGATTCCGCCGCATTCTGTGCATACCATTGGTTTTAAATCTTTTGGACTGATATTTGGTTGTTTCGTGTTCATATGATTCCTTTATAATTCATTCATTAATTTTACAAACATTGCCATAATATTAATTTCTTTATCTACGACACTAGTGTCAGTATATTGTGATTCTGCTATAATTAATATACATGACGCTATGTTACCAATAGCAAATTCATCTAAATTATCATATAAAAATGTATATAACGGTGTAAAGTCTTTAACTTTGCTATCTGCAATAATTTGTCTTATTTGCTTAAACGATTCTTTTTTATCTTTAATATTTTTTAGAATATTCAGTAATTCAGTCATATAATTAGCTTGTACTACACTATTTTTGTCTAATACTAATTTACCTTTAACTACATGACTTTGTGCTGCATTAATTGCTCTACGTATATCAGGATATGAAGAATTAATAATAGCGGCTACGTCTTTTATGTCATAATCTACTTGTTTTTCTTCTAATACTGTAACTAATCGTTGAGCTACATCTTTTTTGCTAGGAGGTGTTATTCCAAATGTCTGGCATCTACTTTGAATTGGATCTATAATTTTTTCAACATAATTACATGTTAATATAAATCTAGTAGTCTTACTATATGTTTCCATTAAATTTCTTAATGCTGCTTGAGCATTAGGAGTAAGATAATCAGCTTCATCTAGTATAACAATTTTCCATCTTTTAAATCCTACTGTAGATGCATATCTTTTTATTTTATCTCTTACTGCGTCTACTGAGTTTTCATCAGATGCATTAATATACATTAAGTCTGCATCTACATTATTTGCAATAATTTTTGCTAATGTAGTCTTACCAGTTCCTGCTCCTCCATAAAATAATAAATGCGGAACATCTCCATTTTCAATGAATATTTTGACTTTATCAATAATATGTTCATTACCAATATATCCGTCTAATGTATTGGGTCTAAATGCTTCTACCCAAAGTGTATTTTCTGTTACTCCAAACATAATTTATTGTTTTCCTGTTGATCCAAACCCTCCAGAACCTCTATTTGTGTCGGCTAATGCTAATACAGGATTCCATTCTATTTGTTCAACTTTATTTAATACTAATTGTCCTATTCGTTCTCCATCTTCTAGATAAACTTGTTCATGTCCATGATTAATTAGAATTACTCCTATTTCTCCTCTATAATCTGCGTCTATAGTTCCTGGAGAATTTAATACAGTTATTCCTTTACTAAATGCTAATCCACTTCTTGGTCTTACTTGAATTTCATAACCAATTGGGATTTCAACATGTAATCCTGTTTTAACTAGTAATTTATCACCTGGATTAATAGTTGCACTATGAGTTGATCTAACATCACACCCGGCACTACCTATAGTTTCATAACTAGGAAGATCGTTATTTGATTTATTTATTACCCTTACTTCCATACTTAATTTTGTAATTGAACTAACCAATAATTTGATTCAAAGTCTGTCCCGGTGAAATCTACTCTAGCTAAGCCGTTAGATGAAATATGCATTTTACCTTTATCGCCTTTATTAGCAGTTAGTACTTCTTTTAATTTATCAGCCGAAAAACAAATTGCATCTAACTCATTTGCTGTACCATCTATTTCAAATGTAACATTATCAGAATTAATAGTTGTATAATTAATAATAAACTTAATTTTACCATTCTGAACTTGTACTGCAAAATTATTTGCGTCTGGTAATGCATTTTTTGCTTTGATAAATTTATTAACAAATAATTCATCTATATCAATTGTAACCTCATATTCAGGTTCTGCATTAATTGCTGGAACTGCTGGTATAACAGAAGTATCAGCTAACATAAAAGTCATTGTTGTACTTCCTTCTTTTATCTTCATTGCATAATTTTTGCCTTGAGCATCATTAACTTCAATATCTATTTTTTCACCTACTGCAGATAACATTTTAGTTAATGCACCAGTATGATTAATACCTAATTCTCCTTGCATAAATGGATCTGTTTTCCATTTAACTTTACCTACTACGGTTTGATCTACATCTATTAATTCACAATTAACAGATTCTCCATTTGCTTTAACAGTTACAGCTTCACAGTTACCTGCTAGATAATATCTGTTTATAAACGATTGTAATTTACTTTTTTCCATTGTTCTACCTTTTATGTTTTAAAAAACTTATTAAATTGACTTGCATCGGTAGTTGATATACTATCACCACCAAATTTCTTATATGTTTTCTTATATGTTGCATATACATTCATTGCATTATCTGGATCTTCAAACATTGCATGTAATGATAATATGACATCATTTAAGTCTTTTGGAATTGCTGTTTCTAGCAACTCAACGTGATTATTTACTAATTGACTAACGTCTTTTGCAATATTTACATATAAATGTGTATTATGTATAACCATTCTAGGCATACCTTCTTGACTGTATCTATCTAGACCAGTAGCTGTTTGTCCACCTAAATAATCATATGTAAAGTCTTTACATGCAGGACATCCTAAACTACATGGTACTTTTCTAGATGTGTCAATATCTACCGTTTTATTAGCTCTACTAGCATGAGATTTTCTTCTATACTCATTATTCTTTGGAAAGTATAACTCAGTAAATGTCTGAGTCTTAAAGTTACCAGAATGAAGATATGTTCCAAAAACAGGATATTGTCCTGGTGAACTAGAATCTGTTGAAAATAATACTCTATTATCAGTTAATTTATTAATTAGCTTTTGTAATGTTGCTAATATAAAAAAGTCTGATATTTTCGATATACCTAATAAGTGTATATACTTTACGTGATTCTTTTCAAATTCTCTTTCTTTAAGCATTAGTGCTATAACATACATGAAGTCTACTAATTTCTTAGGACCTCCAATACACCATCCATTAAATGCAAAATCTTTAAATTTATGATACCATTGTGCATATTCTTCATGATATGTACCTTGAATAACATTTAAGAAATCTGTTTTACCTGTTTGCTTAGATTCAAAATATTTAAAATTATCAAAACTGATATCCATTGATTCGGCAAATCTATTTTCATATTTAGCTCTAGGTGGAATATCTAAATTTGCTGCTACATCAGAATTATGTTCTAACCATTCAAATATACGCTCACGTATTGTTCCGTCCCATTTTAACGCTCCGGTTGCTATTTGGAATCCTCCTGAATCTCCAAATACTAATACCTCATCATCTAATCCTAATTGGTCACGGAAATCCATCTTTTTAAAATGATGTCCTGCAGTAATTAAGAAATATGGATGTCTCCATTCTTCTGGATACTCTTTTGAAAAGAATCTAGTTGTAGTTCCATCTTCAAATTTTGTATTCTTCTTGAATGCAGACACCATACTACCTGCGGATAATGATGGATAATATATAAAATTTTTATCCATTATATTAATCTACTATATTCCATTGATCAGTTTCGCCAATTCTAGCTAACTGTTCAAATATAAATGTTACTATTTCACTACTTTGCTTATCTAAACAATTTTTTTCACTTAATTGTTCTGCTAAAGTTTGAAAAGGTTTCTGTATAGTATTTTGTATTTCTTCAATACCTGTTACGTCAATTTTCATGTTATTTCTCCTGTTTTAATAAGTGTAAGCAATAATCTAATTCATGCCACACATTGATTTCATTATTAATTTTATTTGATACAATATACGCTTCCATTTGTCTACCTAAATCTGAAGTGTCTCCTATATAATCATGAATCTTCAAAGAGTCCATTGTATTCTCTAATACTGTTAATGCATTGTCTACATCAAATGCTTTATATAATCTGTCATCATCTATAAATTCTGGAAATGATCTAAAATTTGGATATACAATATCAGCTCCAAATATAGTTGCTTCTATAACAGTCCATGATACATAATCTTGTAATGCCGTATTAAATTGTATCGAACATGTTGCTAATTCTGTATAATATTCTTTTTTTGTTAAATCATCTAACAATTTAAATCTAGTATTTTCTTTTGCTAACGTATTAAGACTTTCTATAACTCCAGGCAGCATTGATTTGAATTCTTTACCAGATGTTGTTACGTGCCATTCCCAATCTGGATGTTCGTTAAGAAATTCACGAGCTACTTCCATCATAAAATATGGATTCTTTTCTTTGTCTAATCTACTTGAGTATACAACAACTTTTGATCGTTCTTTTAAAGAATCATAATCAGGAAGTTTATCTAATGTAGCTTGTTTATCAATTGGTAATGAAACTACATGTATTGGAGATTCAAATCCAGCATTCCTTAATTGTTCTTTATGTATTGAAGATCCTACAAATATACCAGTCATTCTTTTATCTAATCCTAATTCAAAACCTCTCATCCAAGATTTCATTGGATATGTAAAATCATATTCATCAACTGATTGAGCGTGAAGCATTGCATATATATCTAATTTAATTCCATATAAATCTATTGCATATAATATAGATTCAATTCCAGGATGCCAATAATCTTGAAGAAATATGACATCTCCGTCACTTACTTCATCATTATTTAACATATCCAAAAAGTTACTACATTGACTCATTGCAAACTTACCTCTACCTACTGCATCTAATACAGCTCCAATCTTAATTTGTTGATCAGGATCAAATTCTCCTTCAACATCAATAAACTTAATTTTTTTATTATCTACATATGGTTTAAATGCATTTGGCATCCATTCTTTAGACAGTTGATATGTATATCTAGCCTTTAAAGGTTCTAAACCAAAATAAAATACTTTTTTCATATTTTTCTTCTTTTTCTTAAATAAATTCATCATCTTTCTACTATTGCTCCATTCTCCCAATCTTCCCATACTTCTACTTTATATAAGTAACCAGGATTGTTATTTAATAACCACTCTCCAATGTCTTCACAACTCATTCTACCAAATTCTAATATATTACCACTAAAATTAGTTCGTAATTGTTTTTTTAATCTTCGTTGCATTAAGATAAATTCTTCATCTCTATCTGTATGACTTACTTTTGCATAACAACGAAATCCAAACATATGCCTATGTCTGTCAGATAAAAATCCTACTTCTGGAAAGATTTCCTTAGCTTCTGGCCAACAATGAAACCCTTCTAAGCTAAATGATACTACTACTGAATATTTCATATTTCTTCGTCAAATTTATAGTTATCTGGACTAATCTCCATCATATTACATTTAGTTACTTGATGAACTCTATACCAACCTGCATCGATTGATAATGTATCAGTATCTTTAAGCATTTCTAAATATGGATCTGAAATCCTATATATAATATGACATCTATTAAATAGATCTGGTTTAATTGTATCTAACGTGTCTTTAGTAGCTTCTATAGTAACAGCACTATTAGATTCGTCTAAAATACGTCTAAGAGTTTCTAAATATTTTTCGTCTTTCATAGACTTTTTCATGAATTCAATTGTAAAATAATAATGAGGATATTCATTAAAATTTTCTACTTCTAAACCATAAGTTTTTTTAATATTATGATTTAAATCTCTTACGAAGAAAGTCATAAGATCTGAATACCGACCTTCAACTTCTCTACCTTTCCATTGATGCTTACCGTACATATTTTTTATTTATTATAATTAATTTAATTGAATTATCCAAATGAAAAGAATTTATTCATGTTATTATTTTCAGGAAGTTTGTCCCAATTCATTGAAGCATAAAAGTCATCTAATTTACCACGAATCTCTCTATCAAATATCTTGTTTCTATCAATATATTTTTCAACAAATTCTGTTATTTGATTTGGATCTTCATAGCCTTTAAGGGCAATTGAATCAAAGCCCATTGAATTTGTTTTAAGATATGCCCATTTAATTTTATCTCCGTTTTGAATATTTGCAAAGTTTTTTGCATTCTTGTTTATTCCTAAATGAGTAAGCATATCGTTATAATTTATTGAAGACTTAACATGAATTGGTGTTCCAGACGGATATCCAGATAATGTCTTTCTACCTTTTGTGTATTTTGTAATATTTTTAACACCTGTATTCTTCATTACATCTAATATTGGAGAATCTTGTATTTTATTTTTGAAATCCATTATCAAATTAGTTGTATCATTTTTTGACTTTTCTTTGAGTACATACCATAACGTTTCTTTCATTATAGTTTTAAACTCTGTAGGGAAAGATGATCTAACTACATCTAGACCTTTTATGTCCATTTTATTGGTAGGTTTACCTTCTTTAAATATTACCCATTGGGCATATCTCTTTTTTGCTATCCATAAACCAGACTTTGCAACATATTCTTGTTTAATTTGCCATCGATGATCAGATGTATTATGAAAATGAACTGCATATTGATCATACATTTTATTTACATGAGATTGTATTTCAGATGCTATTTCATTTGTCTTTTCAATCATAAACTTTTCATCAGATTCATCAAATCCTGGATATCTTTTTTCTATAAGAGGTAAGCTAGAAACAAATGTCGAATCTGTATCTGTATAGAATGAAAATTCTGCTTTATTGCCATTGGCATTAATAAAGTAATCTTTTCCTACTTCTTTCTTATAGTAACCATTAATAACCTTTGCGGAAAATTTAATAACACTCTGGCCAGTTGCTGTAATAGCTCCTGCATTATCTAAATCATGAAATCTAAATGTTTTTAAACCTAATACTCCATAAAATGAATTTAACAATACTTTTTGTGTTAATTGCATTGCATCATAAAATTTATACTTATCACTTCCAACTTCATGATTATCTCGTTCATTTTTAAATTTAACACGTTCATCAAACCATTTTTCCAATATCTTTGGAAGAAATCCTTTACTTCTTGTATCATATACTACTCCATTACTTGCAACAGTAAATTTATTGTCAATTAACCATTGTTTAATATCTGGAATAGTCTGCCCATTACATTCTACACTAACAGCTTCTTTACTTAGCAATGATTCTTGTTTCCAATTTGGAATAACACCTATTTTAGTTTCTGGAGATATATTAAGACTCATTATAATTGATGGGTACAGAGAAGTTAAATCTAAATCATATATCCATTTATATAATCCTGGAATTGGAGGCATAACATATGCACCGGCTAATTTATTCTGCTCTTCATCTTCAACAAATCTAAATTGTTTATTTGGAGCTACTAATCCGTTTCTTTTTAAATCTACAATAGCTGCACCATCTAGATATTTAGATGCATAATAAACATCTTCATATGGAACATGACCTTTATGGCATATAGTTCTTGCTAAAGCAATTAATTGTAATTTTTCATCTAACTCAAATACAAGATCAACATCAGTCATATTATATTCTATAAACTTGTTAATATCTGAAACAAATAAATCGTCTAAATCGCCATCATATTCAATTTTACCTTTGCCTAATTCTGTTTTACCTACAGTATCTAATCTATAATTAGGAAGTTCTGTATATGTGAAGTTCTTATATAATTTAATATAATCTAAACTTGATACACCAAATATTTTATATCTTTCACGATGTTTATTCCATTCTACAATACCAGCTGGAGATAATTTATTTGCAGACTTAGGTCCTAACACTTTTTTAATTCTATTAATAAGATATGGAATATCATATCCATCAGTATTCCAACCAGTTATAACAGTAGGTTGTATCTCTGAAAAATAGTTAATAAATTTAATTAATAAGTTAGCTTCATTGTCAAATACCTCAACAGTATAATTATCACCATATATAATATCATCAGATAATCTATTTGCTTTGTCTAATACTAATACTCTTCTATCTTTGCCAACTTTATCATAATATGCTATTGATGTTATTTCGGTTCTAACATCTTCTGGAGTAGAATATCCATCTGCATCTTTTGCTGTTTCAATATCAAAAAAGAAATCAGCATGACCTATAGAGACTAAATCAGATTCGTAATATAAATCTACTAATGTTCTAACTTCTTCATTTAAGTCAGATTCATATGCATCCGAATTATCTCTATGATTACCTGGAGTCTTTGCTAACTTAGTGCCATTTAGTGATATATATTCTCCACTTGGATTTGGAATATACCCATATGGCTTAAACTTAAAAGTTTTATGACCTAATTCGTCATCCCATACGTGCATTGTACCTGTTTTCTTATGATATGCTATATTTTGATACATTTATTGTTTTTCTGCTTTTTTTATGTTATACATTCCGTATATATTAATTGATATAATGACAAAACTTAATACTAGGTGACTAAAGTTGTCAATAAAGAAATCATATATAATCCATCCTGTATCTCCTATAATCCATGCAATCATTGCATACATAGTAAATTGCTGAGCATTCATTATATAACCTAATAATACTAATGCTGTGCTTATCCATCCTAATGTGTCTATCATAATTATAATATAAGTAATTCTTTTTGTTTTTCCAATACTGGTAAGATAGCTAACTCTTTTGCCTTAGCTTCAACAACAATGTCTAAATTATCAACATCATAAGTATTAGGAGTATTCACAATATAGTCTGCATGAGCAGGCTCTTTGATCTTACAAAAATTCTTGTATTCTTTTTCTATAGTCGGCCATTCGGATATATTTTCTAAGTCTATACTATTACGTTCTAACATTCGTTCTACCAATAGTTTCTGCTCTTGTCGTCTAGATTCGGAATAATGAGTACATTGCGTTACGCCATATTTCTCCCAGGTAGACCTTGCCATAAAGAATGCTTCACGTTCAGATAAATCGCCTGTACAAAAGGTATGATGCCAATAGTCAAATGTAATAGGAATACCAATTTCTTGGTGTATAAGTTCGTATAGATGCCTTACGCTGTACATAGATGCCTTATCATCGTTTTCTAAGACCAATCTAGACTTGCATGCATCAGATAGTCGTTGCCAAGTCTTGATCCATCGCTTGGCAGTAGCTTCACGATCACCATACGCACCAGCAACGTGAATATTGATCTTGTTCTCAAAAGAAGGAGCATACCCCATAAGATCAAACATTTCAGAATGTCGTTCTAAGCCAATAATACTTTTTTCTACAACATCTTGTCTAGGAGAACCTAATACATGAAATGGACCAGGATGAGTAGTTAGTCTATGACCATGTTGCCTAGCAAATTCGCCGGCTGCATGTAAGTGATAAGAAATTTCGTCAAAGTCAGGCAAATCATGTAATTCATAATGATCGTGCCATGGGAATAATTCAGAACCTACACGAAACAACGTAATACCATGCTCTTCATTCCATTTAAGATAAGCTAGTAAATCTTTAGCATTGTCTAATGCCTTGTCACTAATAAGTTGTAAATTATTAGGATACCAAGAAGCTTTTCTAGCTGTACGAGAAGTAGTAATTCTGCCACCTAATTTCTTGGGTCTATTCGTTAATGTTGCGTTAACGCACGCATAACCATATCTAATCATTTTTATTATATAATAAGAATTATTTTTATGATATCCAAGTTTAAGAGTAAGATTGTAATAGTCTTAATATTTCATTTAGAGCAGAATGTCTATGATTATCTTTTAATGTTACAGCGTGCACAAATTTTGAATCTTTAACTTTAGGAACATCATGTATAGCTGAATCGTTTCCAAATTTTAAATCAATTTGTTGTGGGTCACCGGTTAATATCATTGTTGAACCTTTGCCTAATCTACCTAATACCATTCCTAACTGTTGTTTAGTTAAATTTTGAAATTCATCTATAATCACACAAGCATTTTCAAATGTTCTACCTCTAAAATGAGATAATGATACTAACTCAATATTTTCATCATTTTCCATTTTTTCTAAAATAGCCGGTTTGTTATAGACCTTTCTCATATTAGATCGGATTGGTACTAGCCATGGCTCCATTTTTTCATTTAACGAACCAGGTAGATATCCATTGTCTTCATTTGATACAGTTGGTCTAGTTATAATAATTTGATTAACTGTTCGTTTAAAAAACATGTCCAATGCTACTTGAACGGCTAATAACGTTTTACCACTACCAGCTTTACCTATAATAAAGTTATAAGGATGATGTAGTATTTCAGCTTTAGCTAATTTTTGTTCATCTGATAATGTAATATTAAATCTTATATTACCTTTTGGTGGATTCTTATCTTTGTTATCTGGCATATTATATACTTTTTATTTTTATTTTTATATCATGGGGAGCTTTTTCATCGCCCCCAAAATAAGGATATAAATAATATTTTCGGATAGATTGATTATTACATGGTCTATCAATTGTTATAGTATCAGTATCAACTGACACGTAGTAATAATTATTATCAAATGTTATACTAAAATTAACTATAGTGTTTAAATTAATAGTTGTTATTCTATCAAATGAAAAATTATTATTAACATGTTGGAACCAATGTAGTTCTAAACTGTCATTTAACCATCTCCAACCTAATCTTATTGAAGTTTTTATGTGATGATCTTTGCAATCACTTAGTCCATATAATTTATTAATATCATATTGATTATTAGAATCAATACTTTGATATATAGCAGATTCATCAAATATTGCTTGAAATTGTAAACAATTTGTTTTAGTAGTTTTATAACTAGTTCGAGAAGAATGATTTCCTTTTTTAATTATATAATCACGAAATCCATTTTCATCAATTTTTTTACATGACATAAATAAAAAATGCAACGACATTAAAAGAATAAACCATATAATTGATACAGCTATAGCATGCCGTTTTGGCATTTGTGACTTTATTACGTTTTTATCTCTTTTTATCATATTAGTTTGAAACCATGGATATTTCCATTTCTCTTACTAATATATATTCAATACCATCAAATTTTATTTTCTTTTGACTACCTAAGTTGTTTTTACTAATTAATACAGTGTCTCCTGGACTTACAGACATTGGAAGTCTATTACCTGTTTGTGTAAATAATCCTGGACCTATTGCTATAACTTCTGCATATACAAATTCTTCGTCATATGCTCCATCAACTAATATAATTCCACTTTCTGTTTTGTCAGATTTTTTTTCTTCTTTGATTAGGATTTGATCTCCCATTGGTTTCATTTTCATAACTTTCCTTTATTTTATGTTTTCTAATATATTTCGTAATTTATCTATCATTTCCTGCACTTCTTCAGGATCCATTGTTATTGCACAACAAATATTAACATTTTCTTCTATAGAGTCTAATATGTCTAACGCTTCATTCTTCAATGTCATCTAAATCTTCGTGAAATAATTCAATTTCATCTTCTTCTTTTTTCATTGCACATGCTGCACAACAACTCTCTATACCTTGCGTTAATTGTATTGGTTGAAACAACATTGTTAACAACGCAAATAAAAAACTGGCAAATTTTACTATTTTATTCATTTATATTAAATTTAATAATTGATTTGTTTTATTATTTACCCAATCCTCATCTTTGTCTGGATTTTTAACATGTAAAAGTTCATGTATTATAGATTCCTCACAAAGATCTATATCATGATAAATAATTCCTTCTTTTTTCTTAAAATCTCGTTCAATGCCTACAAAATATGTTTCGCCATTATATATAATTTGATCACAATCTATTTTTTCTGTAGTTATTTGCCAATCAGTTATTCCAAAATTTAATTGCCATTTTTTTATCAAATAATCTATCATACTCCTCTTTCTGTGTCATATGCAATTATATGATCTCTACCTGTCATGTTATATCCTTTTTCGGCACATAATTCAAATACTTTTGGATACATTTCAATTAATGTTTTTCTAGTATCACCAGCTGGCATTATAAAAGTTTTATGAATAGGAATATCCATTTCAACTCTAAATGTTTCTATTTCTTCTAAATTTTCATCTGTGCCATCCCATACTGGTTTGAAATGATAATCTTTATGATATGTAATTGTTTTTGCAATAGCTTCTTTATTTAATCTAAGTCTATTATGAACTTTAATCATTCGTTCATCAGCGATAGCACCATTTGGTGTAACAGCTCCAAGTATTGGCACACTATTACTAAATTTAGGACTAAGACTAATAAGATCTAATGGATAATCTGTTTCAAGAAAATGAGAACCTTCAGTTTCAATAGTAACTAATATTCCTCGTTCTTTTGCAAAATGAGTTATTTCATTTACTAAAGCAGGATGCATTGTAGGCGAACCACCTGTAAGCATCATTTCTTTTACGTGTGGATTATCATCATATATTTTAATAATATCATTAAATGTAAAAGTTCCTTTTTCTGGATGGATACTTGTATACCAAGAATCACACCAACCGCCGGCTCCAAAATAACATCGATGAGTACAACCTGTTGTTCTAACTGCTATAGTTGGTCTTCCAAATCTACTGCCTTCTGATTGAACACATCTATATACTTCTAATACTGGTAAAACTTTATTATAATCTTCAATCCGCTTCATAAATTGCTGTATTTTTTTTATTTTCAGAGAATTCAACTCTAATTATCTTTACTCTACTATCTGTTTCTTGTATTACAAACTCATTTAATTTGTTAAATATATATTCTGAAAACTTTTCTGCACCAGTTGCTTCTAAAATTCGTAATTGAATAATTCCACTACGATCCATTTCTGTAAATATTTTTAACTCTGGATCGTCATTTGCTATTACTGTAGTATGATCAAATGTATAATCCATCCATTGTTTAGCAGACATTCCATCAATCTTTGTTTTAGATCGTTTCATTCCTCCAAAATCCCATACCCAATTACGATAGTCTAGATCTCCTTCGAATGTTACTTTAAATTCTACTGCATATCCATGTAGAAATTTACAATGTGTATCTGTTGCTTTCCATTGACGAAATACTGTACTAAATCCGTCAAATATTTTTGTTGATTGAAATTTTCCCATTAATAACCTTTTACAAATTCATAAAATTCAGCTCTAGTTGAAGTATCATCTTTAAATGCTCCAGTAAGCTTACTTGTTTTCATTGATGCTCCACCATGCTTAACTCCTCTGCATGATACACAATTATGAGTAGCATCTATCATTACTGCTACTCCATTATTATCATTGATAATAGTATTAATTGAATTATGAATAGCAACCGTTAATTGTTCTTGTATAGCACCTCTTCTACCAAAGTGTTCTACTAATCTATTTAATTTACTTAATCCTATTACTTTACTATCTTTGCCTGGAATATAAGCTACGTGAACTTTACCCATTATAGTTTGATGATGGTGAGAACACATTGATGTTAATGGAATACCGCCTTCAAATACCATACCATCATATCCATCAGATGGAAATGCTGTAATATCTGGTGATCCTTCATATCTACCAGCCCATAAATCATTAACATATGCTTTTGCTACTCTATGTGGTGTATTATCTGAATTTGGATCATTTCGCCAATCGCATTTAAGTGCATCTAAAAAGTGACCAAAATGTCTTGCTGCTAATTGTATCATATCAGCTTTTGCTTTATCGTCTAATGGGCCTCCTGGAGCAACCCCGTTAGCAAAACCTTCTTTTACTAGTTCAATTGTTTTCTTTGTTGTCATGTTTTAA
>Ga0209337_1000733_pt1 | contig 26384 bp, 49 predicted proteins | sample LinPmetageLP53_FD_184044 | JGI IMG/M metagenome (GOLD analysis project Ga0209337, IMG submission 184044) | Marine viral communities from the Pacific Ocean - LP-53 (SPAdes) (version 2) | ecosystem: Environmental > Aquatic > Marine > Oceanic | place: Pacific Ocean | collected 2010-02-08 | reverse complement strand
CCAGATGCAAAAGAATTAGTAAAACAAATCAAAAAATCGGAGAGTAAATAATGGCTATTTCTGGAACAGCATACGATCCTAAACTCTTTCAATTTCTAATAGCTGCACAAGATGCATATGGCACTATAAATGGTGCTAGTGGAAATGCTTATATAGCTTTAGATGTTGATAGTATTGGATCACCAACATTAGGAATCAATCAAACATTAGATGTAAGAAGTGGATCAAGGGTGCTACTTGAATCAAACTTCTTCCAAGATAATATAGCATCAGTTAAGGAGATTTCTGTAAGTGGTACAGCCACAACAGCATCTCTTGATTTGATGTTATCTCATCTCACTTTAGATAGTTCAGTACCTTATGCAATCGCAACTAATGTAGCAACTTCATCGTTTAAAGCTGCAAGTGATACTTCTGGTAATAAGGCTTTATCAGTTATAATGAAATCGGCAGCAAGTAATAGTGATCTTGTTTTTAAAGATTGTTTTATTACAAGTCTTACATTAAGTGGTGATGCTGGAACTGAAGGTGGTAGAGTTAAATTCTCTGCAACATTTCAATCTGGAACTAAAGTAGCCTCTGGTGAATTAACAGCCACAGATGTAGCAGTAGATACAGCGATAACAGCTAATGATTATTTCATGTCTGGTTGGGATGCTGATGATCGGATTATAGCTGGAGTTGCTAATGGTGTAATCAGTTCATTTAGCTTAACTGTTGATAATCCTATGGTTTTTGGTCCGGGTGTTATATCAACAGGATATGAACAAGCAGTACGATCTGGTGAAATATCTGCAACAGCATCTTTTAGTGTTTTGTATGATAATAACTTTTTAGATATGTTTGAAAGGTTTAATACAACACAAGCAGCTGGGGCTACAACTGGAGCTACATTAATGAATCATCAAGCATCATTAGCAAATGAATATTTTGGATTTAAGTTTCCAAAATCAATCATAACAGAAGTATCTTTTAATGAAGGTCCTTCCATGATGCTAGATGTATCAGTTAAGGCAATAGGTTCTGGATCGGCTGATTTATTTGAAATAGCCTGTTAAACAAAGGGGAGCGTAATGAAAGTAGTAGTTGATGATCTTGAAGTTCAAGTAAGAAATATTAATTATCGGCAGAAAAAAGGTTTACAAGGTGAGTACATGGATGTGTATGGTAAATCTGCTAAAATAAAGCAAAAAGATTTTAATTTGCTTTTAGCAAGTGTTGCTGAAATAGCCTTTTCAAATCCAGAAGAAGCCTTCAAAGACTATGATAGCATAACTGAAGATAAGATATTAATCCAAACTTTAATGGACTACCTTGAGCTTTCAGATCAATCAAAAAAAATAGAAGGGGATTGAGTTATGCTGTTTGGCATTGGGTGTATCAGACGAAGCCACACAGCCAATATACGCTCCCATATACAGCTCAATCCCCTATCTCAAGAAAGACTAGAGAGTTTAATACAGTAAATGATATTTGGGAAGAAATTGCAACGATTGAAGATTCTGATAAATATAGCATTGGTCAACAACTATATCATCTACTACCCTTATTTGCAAATCCTAATTATGTTATTTCTGATGCACATTTCAATACAATAAATGAATATTTTTATGTTACAGATTATAACATTCCACTCGGCAAAACATTAGACGATACTGATGCACATAAACTTTCACAATTCAATATTATTAAAAATGAGATGGCAATAGCCACACAGCATAAGGCAGATAAAAATGGCAGATCAAAAAGTTAATATAGATATAAGGACAAGAGGTGCTAAAAAATCTAAACAGGATATATCTGGTTTATCTAGTTCCATAGGTAGTTTAGGTAGATCAGCCTTAAATGCTGGTGCTGCTTATTTTGGTGCAAGAGGTCTTATTCAAGGCTTAATGGAGAGTACAAGATTAGCTGGTGTACAGGAACAGGCAGAGAAATCTTTAGAAGTAGCATTAGGTAAAAGATCACAGGCTTTATTAGATCAAGCCTCTGCATTACAGAAAGTTACTACTTTTGGCGATGAAGCCATTATTGGAGTACAGGCAAGTTTAGCAGCTTTTTTAGATTCCGAAGAACAAATAAAATTAGCAACAGAAGCAACATTAGATTTATCAGTTGCGATGGGAATGGATTTAAAAAGTGCTGGAGATTTAATTGCTAAAACATTAGGATCATCTACCAATGCCATGTCCAGATATGGCGTAGAAGTTAAAGGAGCTGTGGGATCAACTGAAAGAATAGAATCTTTAACTAATAATGTAGCAAAGTTATTTGGTGGACAAGCAGCAGCACAAGCACAGACATACGCTGGATCGGTTCAACAATTAAAGAATCAATTAGGAGATATGGGAGAACAAATTGGGAGAATAGTTATCCCTGTATTTGAAGAATTAGCACCTCATTTAAGAACAGCGATTGATTTCTGGAGTAAATATTTAGATGTTGGTAAAGAAACTGAAGGAAGTCAAAACGCTTTATCTAAAGAAATTGTTGATTTAAATAAAAAAATTGAATTACAAGCTAGTTTAGTAGATTATATTTCTGGTACATCCTACAGAACTTTTGATTTAATGAAAGTTAGAGCAACCGAAGCTGGAAGAGAATTAAAAGACCAAATGACTTTTGAAAATTCAGAAATAATAAGACAAACAGAAGCATTGGATTTATTAAACCAAAAGAAAATAGAACAATTAGATATTTTAGAAAAAGAAAAAGAAATAAGAGAAGCTGTATCAACAAGAGCATTTGAAGAACAAGAAATAAGAAAAACTGGTAATGATATAGTTATAGAATCTGTTAAAAATAATGGTTTAGCTGTGATGGCTAATCAGATGACTGCTAAATCTTATTTAGAAATGGCTGGATCAACTAAAACATTTGCATTTGCAGCTAGTAGTGCTGCACAATTAAATAGAAATGCATCTCATAGAAATGCTTTAATTGCTAAAAGAGCTGCACAAGTAGAGGCTGTCGTAAATACAGCATCAGCAGTTGCTGAAGTATTACCAAATATCCCTTTGGCTATTGCTATGGGTTCTTTAGGTGCAATACAAATTGCTAAAATAGAATCAGCTAAATTTGCAGATGGTGGTATTGTACAAGGGAATCCAAGCACAGGAGATTCTGTTCCAGCTATGCTAACACCGGGAGAGGTTATTCTAAATGCTAGTCAGCAACAAGGATTATTAAATAATATGGGTGGAGTAACTGTTAATATTCAAGGTAATATGATTGGGAATGAAGAATTTGTAAGAGATACGCTGATTCCAGAGATAGATAGAACAGTTAATAGAGGTCTAGCTTAATGGCTTTAACATTACCAGCATCATTCAATAATCATTCTATAAAACAGAATTGGTTATTCCAGTTACATTATGATGATGAGAGTGCTTTTACAGGCTTATCTTTTTACGATACTACTATTTCACAAGACTATTATGGATCAATAACAAACAAACCAAGCATCAGAGAAAAGATTGATTTAATAAATTCAAAAAGTAATACATCAAATGTATCTCTATCTGTTGCAAACTTTAAATATTTAGCTGATGATTTTTCTGCTGAATTATATGGTGGTACAAGAAAGTACATTAATAGGATCGTAAAGATATATATACAGCCAAATGATGCATCCTCATTAAGTGATTGCTTACTTATATATACTGGAAAGCTGAAAAGCATATCACATAATATTGATTTAATAAATTTAGATATAGAAGCCAAAAGAGTTTGGGATGGCATTGAGATACCTACTGTTAAAACTGCTAAAAATAATTATTATCCAATAGCTTATGGTGATTATAGACCTAATGCTAAATACAATAACACAAATTCTACTGGTATAGATTTTAATTCTAGTGCTGGGATAGATGAATATAGAAAGCGAAAAACATTATATCCTATTCCTGTTGAAGAACGAAGAGGTGATACTGTATTTGCCTTAACTGGTGATTGGACTCAATCAGATCGCTCATGGTCACACTACTATGAAAAATCATTGGATTCATTTATACCATTGGCAAATAGTAGTACAGATGCAACTGTTAATGATGCTGCAAATGAAACATATGAAGATGGCAAGGCAACCAGATTTCATCAGAACTTATTAAAATCATCTATGAATAAGATGACAGAATTAACAGAGATTACAAATCAATCTCCATTTACATGGGCAAATAATAATAATGCTTTTGATGGTGATTATATAAATACAAGTACATTTACACAATGTTCTATTTCTGGAACTTTTGTGGCTGATAGAAGAGGATTTGTAAAGTATAATATGCCACAATTAACAGGCTATCCAAGTAAGCTACAAGTGCATTTTGTTGTAAGTGGATCGGTTACATTGAGTAGTGCAAGTGGCTCTGGTGAGATAAGAGTACAATTATTAGACAAGAGCTTCGGTGCAAATGATGTTGTTGGATATTATAGCCTTACTGGAAATGGATCAACTACAACCTTTGTAAGAACTTCTGATAGTCAAAACTTCGATACTTCTTCTACTGTTTTCTTTGATACTCAAGTAGACCATGATGCTGAATGGTTAGCATCTGGAAGTGGCTGGGGTGAAGGTTTGCAGTTTAATCTTAAATGTGTTCAACAAAGTGGAAATCTAGGTGGAACTTTAGAAGGTAATTTTAGGATTTACGATGTAGCAATACAGGCAGATACTCAATTAGATTTCACAGAAACAACTAAAACAGGCAAACTCACAGCCTCTAAATTTATTGATGATATAGAATATGTATATAGTGGTGGTGATGGTTTACCAGATAATGGTTGGAATAGTAGTGCAGCCATTACAACAATAATTGCAGCTCATAGAGATATTTTGCATAGAAACACAAGCTATACAAATTCTAATACACCAGCAAACTGGAGTGCTATTAATAGTGCCAAAGATTGGGCGATCAGATACTGGTGTAATGAGCCTAAAAACTTAAAAGATGTACTAGAGGAGCTACAATTTAATGGAGGATTCATATTTCGTTTTAATGGTCAGAATCAAGGAGAGTACATTTTTATACCTGATTCAATTAGTACAGACCACACCATAAATACTGATGATTTAGAAAATATAAACCTATCTTTAACCTCTATGAATGATATAAAAACTACCATAGATATAGAATATGAGAAACATCCAGCCAGAAATGGATATGTGAGTAAGGTAACAGGCAATAATTCAACTGCTGAAACAAATCTTTTAATAGGTACAAATGAAAATAGAAAAACAGTAAGATTAAATGCTTTGGTATCTGCACCAGCTACATCGCCTTCTTCAAATGTTAATGATGATTGGTACACATATTATAATGGAATCATAGGAGATCAGAAGGTGTTGATATCAGCAACAGTTTTAGCACCTTCTTTATATGGTATTGATGTAGGTGATTTTGTAGAGTTTGGAACTATGCCAGTTGATCCCTTTGGTGAATCTTGGTCTGGTAAAGATTTTATTGTTACAAGCGTATCAAGGCAGTTTGGTAAATTACAATGCGAATTTAGAGAGGTATAAATGGCAAAGACTTTTTATTATGATTCAGTAGGATTATTAGAATCAACAATTAATGATGGTACAGTTACTGATTCAGATACTGATAATTTGTATGAGTTTAGTGATGCATCCAGTATAACAAATGAAGAAAGAATTGCAGATCAGAGCCTATCAACTGTCATAACATCTTGGGGACAAAACGATGCTATACAATTTGATTTAGGTAGTGCAAAGGCTGCTGATTTTTTAGCTTTATATTCAAATGCTGTTGAGGATGATAATGTTGTTTTAGAGGTTGATTCAGCAGCTACAGGAGAATCTGGAGCTAGATCGGCTGCAATTACTGCACAATTACCAGCTAATAATTGGCTTATTACTGAATTTACAGAAGATAGTGAAAGATACTGGAGAATAATTGCTGCATCATCTGGTGGACTTGTAGGAATTACAGAGGCTATAATAGGAAAAAAACTAGCCTTTGAAGTAAATCCAGATATAGGTATAGCTGAACAAGAGATATTTGGAACAGATATAAATACAAGTATCGGTGGTGTAGAATATGCAGTAAAAAGACATGATCCTAAATCCACTATATCTATGAACTTCGGTAATATATCAGAAACATTTAAAAATAATCTTCAAACATTTGAAAGCCATGTCCAGAATTATAAAAAATTTATATATAGTGAAGATGGTACTACTGGAAATTTTCACTATGTACGATTAGATGCACCTATACAATTTCAAGAAGTAGCCTTCCAGAGATACTCTGCATCACTAATATTAAGAGAACAACTTTCTTAATTCCTGTCTAATCCTAAAGCCTTTATTTATTTAGAGGCTTTTTTTCTTTGTTTATTATCATTTATGTATTATACTCTTATAGATGATAACCTTAATATACAATAATTTTAATACCACCTCGATTACACCTATAGGCGTTCTAGCCTCGGTTATCATCTCCTTCGGGGTGGTATTATATATGGAGATGATATAGTGAAATACTTAAAAGGTACTGATTGGATTAGGCATAATTGCTCACCACATGGTGGTGCTTATTACAAGATGATTAAAGGTGTAAGAGTTGATATACAAAGAAAAGAATCATACATATCAAGAAGTAATAATGCTTATAAAAGATGCTATATAGTAACTGCGAATAGACCAATAGGTTGTTTAGGTCAAAGAAATACATTTAAGAAAGCTATGGAACTTGCAGAAGGTGGTAAGTAATGGGACAAGAAAGAAGAGCCTATGAATGGAGCATACTTTGGTTTTCAATGGATAAGGATGGTGAATGTGTTGATTGTGATCCAGAATTTGCTGATGAATTAAAAAACTTGCTTTGTCAATTTGGTAAAGATATTCCATTTGTAAAGGAAAAAAAGTTTACTGAAGTAAATCTCAATGAAGTATTTAATGATGGTACTGATGCTTTTGGAAATTTAGAAATAAAGGTTTGGAGATGGGATTCAAGAATACACGATTGGGATTGTGATTATGCTTATATAGAAAATGGAACAGGAAAGATTTTAGATTCGGATCACTATGGTTGGAAAGTACCAGAAAAGTATCAAGCTGAACTTAATAGATTTTTAAAAGGTGGTAAGTAATGGAAAGATATGATTGGGAATCTGAAGAGCTATTCCAGTTGAGGGATATTAAATCTAAATTAATTGATATAATTAGAAAACCAAATATAAGTTATGATGACCTTACTAAATTATTTTTTATGATGTCAGATGAAGAATCTAGATTAATTAAAAGAGATAGCTATATAAATAATGATAAAGTGTGCAGCCATTGTCAAAGTGATAACATATTTATATGTGAACCATGTATGAATGTCTGGAGTAAAGAATTAGATGATAAACTAAAGGTAACAAATGATACAATTAACAATAGATAAAAGAGAATATCAGCAAATCCTAGAGGCTTTACAAGTCTATGCTAGAGTATGTGCTGATGAGCAAAAGAAAGTCTTTTCACAAGAAATTTTAGCTGATTTATCAGATTTAAAAAAAGAGCGTATAGTAACAGAATCGGTAGAACCAAATGCCTGTGATTAAAAATGATGCTCTATATGTGCCTCACGATAAAAGGTATCATTGTGAAATACAATATGAGGGAGAGTTAGGGATGTTCTTCACTTCTGCAATAGGAGATAGTTTAGAAGAACTTGCTGATGATGTACGATATGAACTCCGCAAAGTAAAAGATCGACTCCCTCAAATTGTTCATGTAGAGGATATACATAACAACAATGTATTTACAGAAGTATTTATTGATGATTATAATAAAGGAGCGTATAATGTACGATAAGTTCGAGTTATATATTATGACTATTTATAGTTATATAGAGAAAGCTGTACCCTATTTAGTTACAGCATTAGTTTTAAATGTTTTATTGCAATTAATAAAAGGAGCGTTTTAAATGAGTGAAAATAAAAATCTTACAATTAATGTAGGACAGAGTAAAACTGGCAGAATCCTATTTGATGAGCCATTAACAGGAACAAATTCCAATGGAGCTTGGTACTTATACAAGCTAGAAGTAGAGGCTGATGAGCTTGGGTTCTTTGCAACAGAAGGATGTCATAAGCAGTTAAGTAAGTATAACAAGAATGATATAGTAACGATCAGCCACAATGATATAGGTGGTGGTAAGTCTAAATATGTTGTATCCTCTGATGCTGCACCTAGTTCATCTGGTTCAAGTGAAGGATCAAAACCAGATTGGGATAAGATAAATGAAGATAAGAAAGAAGATATACATAGGCAAGTATGTTTAAAATTAGCTGTTGATCTTCTTGGTGATGTAGATGGTAAACTAACACCAGAACAAGTTGGAATCGTACAACATAATCTAGGTGCTTTAAAGATGGTTTTAGATCATAGTGTAGTAAAAGAGGATGATTTACCTTTCTAATGGCAATCAAAAGATGGTCACAGGATAAGGTGTTTTCTAATTATATTAGAACTAGAGATGGGTGGACTTGTCAAAGATGTAGCAAAAGCTATGATCCAACAAGTTCATCCTCTCGGATGGGTTTACATTGTAGCCATTTTCATGGCAGAGGTAAATGGACAACCAGATTTGATCCAGATAATGGCACAGCTTTATGCTATGGATGCCATAGATATGTGGGATCACATCCTATTGAACATATGGAGTTTCAGTTAAAGAGGCTAGGTAAGGCTAAATTCGAGGCTTTAACTAAAAGAGCTAATACAACAGGAAAGAAAAGAGATTATATTAATAAACATTTTTTAAACGAATTAAAACTAATGCTAGAAGATGAAGAGGCTAAAGAATGAAGGTGTTAGTAGCCTGTGAAATGAGTGGTATTATTAGAGAAGCCTTTGCGAAACGTGGACATGAAGCTTGGTCATGTGATTTAATGGATACAGAGATACCAAGCAAATATCATATAAAAGATGATGTAATGAATCATCTAAATCAAGGGTGGGATTTAATGATTGGTCATCCTGTTTGTACATTTATTTGTAGAAATAGAGCAAGATTAAATAAGATCGAGAATAAAAAAATAGACATTAGCTTATTTATAGGTTTACTCAATGCAGATATACCAAAGATATGTATTGAGAATCCTGTGCCTTCTAAACAGGCAAAGCTGCCAAAATATAATCAGATTATACAACCATATCATCATGGACATGATCATAGTAAAAAAACGTGTTTATGGTTGAAGAATTTACCAGAATTAAAACCAACTAAAATTGTAGAATTGAGTTATATTACAACAAAAAATGGGCATAGATACACAAAAGGATGGTACTATACACCAAGAAACAGTATTGCCAGAAGCAGAACATTTCAAGGAATTGCAGATGCTATGGCAGATCAATGGGGATGAATATGAAGAATACAGGTTGGATCAAACTAAATAAAAAGATAAAGAATCATTGGCTCTGGGATAAGCCAGAATATTTAAGAGCATGGATTGATATGTTAATGGAAGCAAACTTTGCAGATGTTACCAAGTTATATAATATGGAACTGGTAACCATAAAAAGAGGTGAGTTTCCTACATCATTAAGAAGTTTATCGGATCGCTGGAGTTGGTCAATTGGTAAAGTTAGAAGGTTTTTAAAACTTCTCCAAAACGATTCGATGATAGACACATCAACAGACACAGGCTTTACCCTAATAAAAATAAGGAATTACGAAGCTTTTCAGACTTCAAAAAGCACACCAACAGACACACACACAGACACACAGACAGACACACCAACGGGTACTACTATAAGAAGTAAAGAAATAAAGAATATATATAATGATCATTTTAATGAGTTCTGGAAGTTGTATCCAAGAAAGATTGGTAAATCAGTTTGTAGTAAAAAATATAAGATAGCATTGAAAAAAGTAAAGCATGAAGAATTAATGACTAGCTTAAAAGATCATGTAACTGGCTGGAAGAATACTGATCTGGAATATATACCACATCCTTCTACTTGGTTAAATCAAGAAAGATGGAATGATGTAGTTGAGCAGCCAGAAGTAAAAGCTAAATCTAGAACTTACAGAAAAACCAAAACTGGATTATATATTGCTTATTGTGCAAAGTGTGGTACTAAAGCCTATCCTAATGATTACCAGATTAAAGGCGATTCATGTTGTGGAACTGATTGGCTTATAGAAAAACCAGAAATAGACAATACTTCAAAGATAGATAAACAGATAATAGATAGGATAATGGCGTGAAAACAAGAAGAGTTAGTAATTGGAAAGGTGATGCAAAAAGAGCAGATGATTATATATCTTACTGCAATACTTGTAAGAGATGCTGGGAACGTAAATTTTTAAAAGGCAGTAGTGGTAGAAGTAGAAATAAAATTAATCATTATTCTGATTTTGTTAGCTATGGAAGAACCAGAAAAGAATGCTTAACTTGTGAAAAAGAGGCTTTAAATGGAATGTAAACATTGTGGCTCTGGTCATGTTCAAAAGAAAGGCTATAGATATAGTAAGCATAAAACATCACAGAGATATACTTGCTTTACCTGCAATAAACAATTTTCAATATTACTATCTGAAGAGCTTATAAATACAAAAGATTTACCTAGAATATTATTATTTGATATTGAAACTGCTCCAATGGAAGTATTTGTCTGGGGATTATATAAACAATTTATTCCACACACAAATGTGATCAAAGATTGGTTTGTTTTGAGTTGGTCAGCAAAGTGGCTATATGAAGATGAAATACTTTCGGCAGTAGTAACATCGGAAGAAGCAAAAAATCGTGATGATGAGCGTATTTTGGGCGAAATATGGAAACTTCTGGATGAGGCTAATATAATTATAGGTCACAATGTAGATAGATTTGATGATAGGAAGTTAAAAGCCAGATTTATAGTAAATGGGATGATGCCACCTTCACCATATAAATCAATCGATACTTTAAAAGTAGCCAGAAAGGAATTTGCTTTTGTATCTTATAAACAGGATTTTTTAACAAAATATTTTAATTTGCAAAATAAGTTAGATACTAATTTTCAACTCTGGAAAGATTGTGTGGCTGGTAAGCAAGAAGCATTGGATAAAATGCTAAATTATAATAAGCATGATGTAATAGGATTAGAAGAAGTATATTTAAAACTCATGCCATATGTTAAGAATCATCCAAATTTAGGAGTAATGATGGATGAAACAGTTTGTACTAATTGTGGATCAGATCATTTAGAGGAAACAAATTACTATTATTACACAGCAGCAAATAAATTTAAGGTACACAGATGCATGAATTGTAAAGCAGTTATGAGAAGTAAGAAAAAAGCTAATTCAAAGCAAACAGAGGTCAGAGCTGTACCAAAGTAATGCCTCACGAATAGAGCTAGGTAGCTTGAAATCTGAATATATTGATGATCTTAACAGTAGATATATAAAGATAAAAGGTTCTTGGCAAATGAAACTATCTCTGGTTTGGCGATTAGGTTAGGTGAGGCATAAATTTAAATAAAATAGGAGCGTAGTATGATCATGTTTAATATAGCAGAATGGATAGCAAATGTATTAGTTTTAGGTCTAGGTGTCTTTTTCTGGACTTTAGCTATTGCAGTTATGTTTTTAATAATAACAGAGTTTATTAATCAAGTACAAAAATGAGGTAATAATGGAATCACATACCAAACCTTGCGAAATGTGTGGAAAATCAGAAAGCGAATATGAGAGAAGAAGAGAGAGGGAGAAGATAAATACCATTAAAATCAAAGCATTCGTAATAGGTAGAAGGTCAGTAAGAAAATTTAGTGGTAGGGAAAATGATGTGATAGATGCTTTTTATGATCTAGGCATTAATGATTTAACTACTATAGCAGATCATCACAATATAAGCAGAAGTGCCTGTGAAGTTTACTATGATAGAGCGATGGATAAGTTAATGGATATGGATTTTGAAATATGAATAAAGAGATAATAAAGTTACTAGAGGAAAGGCTTGAAAAAGGAAAACGAGAATATAATGAAGAACTTGATCCTTTTGATGGTAGAATCTGGGAGATAGAAGCTCTGGAAGAGATACTGGATGGTATGATATATACTGCCACATCTATACTAAAAATCATACATAGAAAAAACAACAAATGATAGATATTCCTATCCCTAAATGGTTAAAGCTAGAAAGTTATAATACTATCATTAGAAATAACTTTGGTAATCGAGGCTATGCAGATGGGAACAAGGAAGAACAGTATACTGGAATACTAGGTCAAAATGTTGTATTAAATTATTATAATAAGCCTTTAGTAGTAGGTGGTGGTGGATTTGATGGTGGTGTTGATCTGGTCCTAAATGATAAAAGAGTAGATGTTAAGTGTATGGGAAGAAATGGAGCAGTAAAAGAAGGATACACAAATAACTTTATTGCAGCACAGGATAATTACAATACTGATATATATCTATTCTGTTCTATTAATAAAAAAGATTCTATTCTTACTATGTGTGGCTGGGTGACAAAAGATGAGTTCAAGGATCGTAGAGTATTCCATGAGAAAGGATCATTACGATTTAGAAAGGATGGAACAGCTATTAAGGTTAGGACAGATTTATATGAAATCGATAATGATATGCTAAATGATGTATTCTATCTATAGAGATTAGAGTTTTAAAAACTCTAACATTAGAGAAATGATAAGTTATCAATGTTCATTTTTTTGTAGTACACTAAATACAACAATATTTTAATTTATAAGAAATAAGCATCTTATTTTGTAGGGAAATCCCTGTACTTATAGAGGTGCTAATCCTTCCTCACTCGTTGAAAATCATTATAATAGGGCGATAGACAGGAATAAGGATTTATGGTCTGCAGACCTTTTAAAAATATGGAAATACAATACTATAAATCAAATGATCTTATAATGGCAGAATATAATCCTCGCCAATTAACCAAAGATCAGTACAGCCAATTAAAAGATTCTATTACTAGATTTGGATTGGTTGATCCTCTTATTGTAAATAAAAACAAAGAAAGAAAGAACATTCTGGTAGGTGGACATCAAAGATTTAAGATTGCCAAAGAAATGGGCATTGATGAGATACCATGTGTTGAAGTTGATTTAACTTTAGATGCAGAAAAAGAATTAAACATCAGACTAAATAAAAATGTTGGTGAATGGGATTATGATGCTCTAGCTAACTATTTTGATGTAGGTGAGCTAACAGATTGGGGATTCTCAAACGATGAGCTGCAATTCTACGAAGAAGAACCAGAACAAGGTTTAATAGATGATGATGAGATTCCAGAGGTAGAAGAAGCCATAACAAAAGAAGGTGATCTCTGGATACTGGGAGAGCATAGAGTTTTATGTGGGGATGCTACTGAAAAAATAGATGTTGATCTATTAATGAAAGGTCAAAAGGCTGATATGGTTTTTACTGATCCACCTTATGGAATGGATGCAGTTAAAAATAGTGGTGTATTAAAGGATAAATATAAAAATATTTTAAATGATGACTCTATAGATACAGCAATAAAATCTTTTCAGTTGATTGGTTATGAAATACCTTCTATATGGTGGGGAGCAAATTACTACGCTAATGCTCTTCCAAATAAATCCTGTTGGTTAGTTTGGGATAAAAATAATGGTGGAAGCGATCAGATGGATTGCGAGTTAGCATGGACAAATCTAAAAGGTGTGACAAGACAATATACAAAAGCATCTGAAAAAAAGAATAGAGTACATCCAACTCAAAAGCCTGTGGATTTGATTGAATGGTGTTTTGATAAAATTGAAGGTGATATTGTATATGATCCTTTCCTCGGTTCTGGATCAACCTTAATAGCAGCAGAGAAAACTAATCGTAAATGTTATGGGTTAGAACTTGATCCACATTATTGTGATGTAATTGTTAAAAGATGGGAAGATTTTACTGGTAAGAAAGCAGAAAGGATAGAGCGTGTTGAAGGCTGATAAACAGCAAGGAAACAGCAAGAAGGTAATAGGCAGACCTTTTAAGAAAGGGCAATCTGGTAATCCTAATGGTAGACCTCCAAAGGTTAGATCAATACCAGACATATTAAAAAAGATTGGAGATGAAGAAGGCACTCTGGATGGTCGTTCAAAATTAGATGTTATTATGTACAAAGTATTTCAATATGCTTTAGAGGGTAAACCATGGGCAGTACAATTTATAGCAGATAGAACAGAGGGTAAGGCAAAAGAGATTAGAGAGATAACACACAAGAATGAACCTATACAAATAATGCAGATTGATTAATTGGAACATAGATCAGAAGCGAAAAGAGATAGTAAAGCACCCAGCAAAAAGAAAGGTTTTAGTTGCTGGGAGAAGATTCGGGAAATCTCACTTATCTCTTATGTGGCTTTTGCAGAAAGAAATTCAAGCTGGGGAGCGTAGATGGATTGTAACACCAACATACAGACAAGGAAAGGCTACCACTTGGAAACTAATGAGACAGATATTCAGAGACTATGATTGCCAGATCAATGAATCAGAGTTGCTTGTACGCTTACCTAATGATGCAGAGATTGCTATCAAAGGTGCAGAACAAGAGAATAATCTTCGTGGTGCTGGGTTAGATATGGTTGTAATGGAAGAGTATTCATATATAAAGCCTCATGTCTGGGATGAGATTATTTATCCTACCTTAACAACAACAGATGGATCAGCCTTCTTTATTGGTACACCTAATGGATATGATCATTTATATGATGCTTATTTAAAAGGTCAAAGCGATGATCCAGATTGGAAGAGTTGGCAATATACAACAGTAGATGGTGGCTATGTACCAGAGAAAGAGATAGAGAAAGCGAAAGCCATGATGGATGAAAGAGCCTTTAAAACAGAGTTTCTAGCATCCTTTGAAACAACTGGTAATAGAGCAGCATATAATTTTGATAGAAGTATTCATGTTAAAGAATCAAAGCAATTAACAAACAACCTATTCTGGGGATTAGATTTCAATGTGGACTATATGAGTTCTGTATTGGGTTGTGAATATTCTGATGGTACAGTACATTATTTTAAAGAGATCAGATTAACAAATAGCAATACTGAAGAGATGTCTAGAGCTATGAAGAAGATAGCACCTAACATCCCAACCTTTCCAGATAGTGCTGGATCAGCCAGATCAACAACCAGCAACAGATCAGATCATCAGATATTAAAAGATCATGGCTTTCAAGTTATAGCAAGGAAAGCAAATCCACCAATTATTGATCGTTTAAATGCTTTAAATAGAATATTAAAAGATGCTAATGGCAAGATAAGAATGACCATTGATCCGAGGTGTGTGAACCTTATAAAAGATTTAGAACAAGTACAGAGAAGCAGAGATGGCAAGATAGATAAAAGTGATATTGCTTTAACTCATATGCTTGATGCCTGTTCATATTATATAGCGTATAGACATCCAATTGTAAATCGTCAACCTATGAGCGTGGAATGGTGATGTTTGCATTTGGGTTTGTTAGTGGTGGTCTGGGAGCGATTATTTTATTACACCTATATGGTCAAAAGTTATCAATGGATGAGCGAAAGCAGAAGATGGTATCTGATATATTAAAAAGAAATAATCAAGTGGTGAACTGATGAAGTATTATGATATGATAACTATTCCAGATTTAGGTAGTAGAGCTGTATTTGAATCAATTAAGAATGCTGAAGATATGGTGCTTAAAGATGAGTACAAGAAGAGGCAGCAATCTATAGACTTCTATTACAATAGAGATATAGATAAGTATATACAGGACTACTTCCCTTCTTCTTCATTAAGCCAGATACCTACACTACCATTAAGAATTGTACCTCGTTTTGCTCGTTCCAGAATGATGTTGTATAAAGCACCAGCTAAAAGATTTGTAGGTGGTGAAGAAGCTGAAGAGTATATGACTTATACACATCATTTAAATAGCCAATCAAGGATAGCATCAGAGTTAGCATGGTTATTAGGTTCTATACATATGAAGTCTGTATGGAATGAAAGAAAGCAAAAGATAGATTATCATATAATGCCTAATGTTCGTGAATACTATTATGAAGGTGAGTTAGAGCCTTATGGCTATTCATATGAGCGTGGTGTAAATAGTAGAGGTGATAGGGAATTTGTGTTCTGGTCAGAAGCTAGAGATGGTGAGCAAGGGATGCATTTCTTATATGATATTAATGGCAAGATATATCCTATTGATGGTAATCCAGAGATGATTAATCCTTATGATATTAATCCTATATCTAGGATTGTTTTTCCTTATGATGCATCTGATGTAACAATGGCAGCTCTTCACAGTTCTATAGCATTTACTGAAGTAATGTTGGCTACTCGGTATCAGATGGGATCACCAGTAGTAACAGGCATAGATCAAGAAGTTCCCAATCTAAAATGGGGAGTAGATCGTTTAATATCTTTGCCAGAAGGTAGTTCAATGAGTTTTGTAGCACCACCTTCTAATATTAGTCAGATGCTGGAAAGTATTAAGCAATTATTAAATGTTACTGGTCAAAATCATTCCTTATCAGTTAGATGGGGTGAGCAAGGACAGATACCAAGTGGACAAGCATTAAAGATTTTAAACATGGAGAATCTGGAATCAAGACAATCAGATATACCTATGTTTCAAGATTTTGAAGAAATGAGATATGCCATTGATCGTAGGGTAATCGAAGTGCATACTGGTAAATCCTTTGATGAATCTTATGCTGTTGATTTCTCCGAATCTGATTATCCAGAAGAGTGGTCAGTAGAAAAAGATAAGCTGATGTTTATGATGGAAAATGGTCTTATGGATAGAAAAGGATTAATGAAATACTTCAATAAAGATATTACTGATGAAGAATTAGATATGAGATTAGAAGAATTAGAACCAGAGGTAGTTGAAGAAGAAGCAGCACCTCAATCACCATTACTATCGGCATTACAGCGTGGATAAAGAAAGAATAGCACAAGAGTTTTCAAGAGCTGTACAAAAGGCACAGGCTCAAATGGTTGAGGACTTACTTGATCTTAAAGGTTCTTTAAGTAGAGAGGAGTTTATATCTTTAATTAGTACGCTTGATGTGGATGATTATATCTTTAATGAGGTAGGCTTACAAAAAGATTTAGATAAGTATTTAGCATCCTATCAAAGTGTATTATCTGGAATGGAGTTTGTTGGTGAGGTAACAGAAGAAACATTATTAGCTTTGGTACGATTAGACCAAGCAACCTTTAGGAAGCAGATCGGAACAATGGGCGAACAGATCATAGATGAGGCTGTTAAAGGGATTCTAGGTGGCAAAACAGAAAGAGAAATAGCTCAAAGTATGTTAGGTAATGTATTGAGACCAGATCAAGCAGAAACATTAGCCAATACTGCTTTAAATACTTTTGAAAGAAATGTAACTGCTGAAATGGCTGTAAATGATCCAGCAGATGCCACTTATGTGTATCAAGGTGTTATAGATGATAGAACCAGAGACATATGTTTGGATATGATGTCAGCTGGTAGCTTAACAAGAGATGAAGTTGATAGCCAATATCCTGGAGCATTTAGCGATGGTGGTGGCTTTAATTGTAGACATAGATGGGCAAGAGAAACATCAGTATCTAAAAAGCTTACTGATCCGAAAGAAGCCAAAGGATTTATTGATAAAAAAGGTGGATTTAAAAGAACACCATTAACACCTCAACAGCAGTTAGAACAGCGTGGCTAAAAAATTAAAAGATATACCAACCTTTACCAAGCAATTCTGGAAGAAGTTGGGCGATGAAACAGCAGACCGAATACGAGTGCATACTACTAAAGGTGGCAAAGATGTCAATGGAAAAGGATTCTCTCCATATTCAACAAGTTACAGGGCTAGAAAGGCATCTGGTAAGTTTAAGAGACAATCATCTACATCATCAAAGGTTGATCTACAACTTACTGGTGATATGATGAGAAACTTACAGACCAGAGGATTTTCAAGAGATAATGTTATTATTGGTTGGTCTGGTACAAATGCACAAAAGATTCAATGGAATGATGATATGGGCAGATCTGTAACAAGTAAAACAAAGCCTGTTACAAATAAAATAGAAAGATTTATTTTCAAAGAGGTTGATCTTGCTATTGCTAGAAATGCAAAAGAAGCAACAAGCAAACCAATTAACCTTAAAATCGGTAAATAACGAAAGGACTCAAGATAATGAGCGAGAACACAGTACAAGATAGCGTACAAGAGTTGGCTACTAACAGCCAGAGTGATTCAGTATCAAGCAACCAAGATAGTGGATTATTGCAAGAAGTAATGGCAAAAAAAGAAAGGTTGCAAAAAGCAGAGTCTGAATTGGCAGAACTGAAAGGCAAGATGGAAGAGGAAAGAAAGGCACAACTATCTAAAAATGAAGAATGGAAAACCTTGTATGAGGAATCCAGATCAGAACTTGATAGAGTTAAGCCAGAACTAGAATCTTTTAAAATGCAAGAAACTGCTAACAAAGATAAGATGCTAATGGAGTTCTCTGAAGAAGATAGAGAAACTTTTAAGGACATGAGCTACCAACAATTAAAAGTAGTTCATAATAAATTAATCAACAAAACAATAAATGTTCCGAATGTGGACACATCAACATCTGCTGGCTATCAAGGGTATGAAACATTGACAGATGCAGCTAGAGATGTGGCAAGAGGAAAGCTGGATAAATCAAGTTATGCGAAGATCAAAGAAGCGTTTACATCTAAATTCAATTAACAATAATCCAACTACTGGTATGAATACTGGTGGTGTATCATCTGCAATATCTAAAGATGGTGAACATATCTATGTAAGTAAGGGTGAAAAGATACCTTATGAAGATGGGTTTAGGATTTGTGTTGGACAGGAGAAAGTGCCTCAATGTAAAGATTTAATCAGCACCTTTGGTCATATATCTCAAGATCGTTGGGATGCTATATTTGGACAAAAGGATAAAACATAATGGCAGCTGGAGATTCAGGACTTTTCGCTGGTGGCTTGATCGAACAGATCGAAGCTGAAGCAATCGTCAAATTTAGCGAGGCTGGGGTAACTATGCCTCTAGTAACTTCAAAAGGGTATGAGAAGGCAGATCAAGTAACATTCATAGCATATAATAGTGGTACTAATACACTAACAAGTGGTGATGTTGTAGCTACTGCTGAAAATACTGTAACACCTTCAACAAGTCTGAATACAGATAAAAAGACAGCAACTCTTGATATGTATTCTGTGATGATCCCAATGTATGATGAAGCACAATTATCTAATGCAGATGATATTGCTTCTAATGTTGGTGCATTAGTTGGTAATGCTATGGCAGCAAAAGCTGATGGATTACTTAATGCTCTTTTTGATGGATTCTCAAATGCAGTTGGAGCTAATAATGCAGCTTTAACAGTTGATAATCTATTTGATGCATTATCTTCCCTAAAGCAAAATGCAGCTATAGGTCAGCCGAGTGCTGTTCTTGATCCAAGACAAATCTGGGGAACTTATGGAGTTCATAATGACCTAGTAACAGCAGCACAGTTCGCTGGTTCTGGAGTACAGGAAGAAGGTGCTAGAAATGGCTTTGTTAGTCAGATAGCTGGTATAAGTATGCACTCATCATCCGAGTTTACTGTAACTGATAACGATGGTGGTTCTTCTGGAACTGCCTCATCTGTTAAAGGTGGAGTATTCGTACCGGGTGCATTGGGTATGGGTTATGCTGGTGAAATGATCAGAACAGAAGTATATCGTGAAGGTTCATATCTTCGTGATAATATCATCGGTTCTGGTTTCTGGGGAGTTACAGAGATCATTGATGGATGGGGCGTAGAAGTCTTATCACAGGTGATTGCTTAACTAACTACGAAAACATGGGGAGAGGATTTCGGTTCTCTCCCCTTACTAATCTTTGAGGGAATATGGCGATAGGGAATAAGAAAAGTTTTAATGGGTTATTGAGAGAGTATTTTAGCGATGTAGCTGGGATAGCCTCTGGATCAAAAAGTTTAAATGATTCAGTTAGGCTAGGATTAGAAGCTTTAGGATATTCTGGATCAATTAATAATATGCTAAAACAATGGGCAATAGAACAAGGTGGAGCTGGTACAAGTATTAACTCTGGTTTAAAAGCTGCTTATTTAGATATGCAAGGTGAGCAAGGTAGATCAATTAATACTCTTTCTGGAGAATATTTTGGCAATATTAATTGGGATACAATTTTAACAAAATTTGAAGATGAAGATCGTAAATGGTCTTTAATTGATTAAAAAAAACCATACAGGAATGCTGTATAAATAATCTCATGGAAAGGAGAATACAATGGCAAGTTTAGAAAATGCGAGTATCGCAAGTAGTTATACATCGCTTTTAAAATTAAATGGAAATACAGATAATTTAGTAGCTGGGGCGAGTGGTGATGCTATTCAGATAGTAGATGGAAATGGGACAGGCTCTTCATTATATTTGAACACAGATCGGATCGGAATAGGAATTGATTCTCCATCTACAAATCTACATGTATCTAAAGAAACAGATATAACAAACACGACCACCGATGTCATGCGATTAAGCCACACTACAACAGGCTCATCTGCTGTAGGATTTGGAGCAGTGCTACGATTTGATGGTGAGAGGACAGGCAGTACAACAGATCAGATGGGGAATATTGGTTTTGTTGCTGATGCTGTCAGTTCGAGTACAATTAATGGAGCGTTTGTAGTTAATACTGCCATTGATGGAAGTCCGACAGAAAGCCTCCGTATAGGCTCTTCGGGTAGCTCCACATTTGTTGGTGACATAACAACATCTAAAGCCAATGCAACTGGTAATTCTATTATTCTTCAGCAATCATTAGGCTCATTAGCATCACCATCTACATCAGCAGATACAAATATTTTAGGCAAGATACAATTCGTAGGTAAAAGCACCAATGATACTCCAGTAGGTGCAGAGATTAAGTCTGTTTTAACTGGGAGTGTCGGTTCAACAAAAAATATGCCATCTAGTCTTGTCTTTAGCACACAACCATCTGGTGGCGCAGATTTAACAACTGCTCTTACATTGGCTGCAGACCGAAGTGCCACATTTGCTGGTGAAGTAATTGCTCATAGTGGTGTAAACTTTCCCGATGATGCTGGTGCCAACCCAAGCTCTGATGTCAATACTTTGGATTCATACGAGGAAGGTACTTGGACACCAGTTATTGAATTTGGCGGTAACGCAGTAGATGTTGCTTACGGATCTCAAGTTGGTAAATATACAAAAATTGGCAATACTGTGTTTATTGAAGCAAGATTAGTGCTTACCAATAATGGAAGCTCAACTGGTACTGCTTTAATACTTGGGTTACCATTCACTCATTCGAGTGCCGCTACAACAATAAGTCTAGGTATTCGAACTGGTGTAACCCAAGAAAGAAATTCTTGGGCAATGATAGCTGCAAATGGCACTTGGATGAGTCTCTACGATGGTCAAAATGCACTATCAAATAGCACAGTTACAGATACGGCTGATATATTTATTAATGGAAGTTATCAAGTTTAATTGGATAATTAAATAGAACAAAAAAAGGAATAATAAAATGGCTTTAACAAAAGAAACAACAGAAGATTATGAAGTTCGTGGCGAGTTTAAAACAATTCAAAAAAGAACAAGAACTGCAATCATGGAAGATGGTGCAGAAATCTCATATAAATATCATAGGACATCATTTATGTGCGATGCTGATATAAGTGGTGAGTCTGCTGAATTACAGGCATTAGCTGGTGCTTTATGGACAGATGAGATAAAAGCAGCATACGAAGCAAGTAAAGATTAATTAACAAGGAGTCAATAATGGCAAAAAAGAAAAAAGAGCCTACAATAGATATACTTGGAAAAGAATACACTCAAGCACAAATAGATGGCATGAGTCCAGAAATAAAAAGTATGCTTTCCCATAGGCAAGACCTTTTGAATAAAATTGAAAGGGCAAACTTTAATCTAATACAAATGAAGTTCGGATTAAAAGCCTTTGAGGATGGATTAAAGGAATCTGGACTAGGTGAATAAAACTATTAAGAAATTAAAGAATGGAGATTTTGAGGTTGATACAAGTTATAATATCCCTGTTCAGTATACTTATGTTAAGTAGCTGCACAAGTGGTTGGTCAGTTGGTAGTTTTGAATTAAGTGCAGAAGATTCTATGTATACATTTGTTGAGGTGGTAGATCAAGATTCTACATCTCATTTTTTTTCAGATCATATTAGATTTAATAAAGATATGTGGTGCTTTACTCATAATCAATGGGAAATAGTGAAGAGGCGATGAGTGGAATCAAGACTGCTCGTAGCATTTCAAGTAATATCGTGGATGATAATGCTGTTATTAGTCTCAATCTGGGCTATTTCGCAAGGCTTTGTGTCTTTGCTGGTGCATTGGGTTGGAGTGGATACCAATTACTGGACAGGCTTGAAGATGTTGAAAGAAAACTGGATGAAGCTACTTTACAGATTGGAAGTCTACTTGATAAGCATATACATGAAGAGCAGTTGAAAAGGAAAGAACTAGAAGAAAAAATATCATTTTATGAAAAAGAGTTTAATATTAATCCTTTAAGCTGGGGTAAAAAGAGGAAGAAGAAGTAAATGGATATGATGGCAATATATGGAGAAGCTGGGATGATAGGTGTGTGTGGAGCATTACTTGTTTATCTTGTTATGAGCCTCTCTAAAAAATCAGAAAAGCAGCAAGAGTCTTTGAAAAATTTAGAAGTAGAGAACAAGGGACAAAGCGAAAATATAGCCAATAGTGAATCAATTTTATTGAAATTAATTAGCAGATGGAACGAATCTGATGCTGTAAGAGATAGAAGATATGAGCAGACTATGGAAGCTATATCTGATCTAGAAAAACAATTATCACGAATGGATGGTATTATGTCTAGGATGAATGGAAATGGTGGTAGATGATGGATAATGGCGATTTAAAAACACATCTAATAAGACATGATGAAAGATTAAGGAATATCTATTCTAGCTTAAACAGAATAGAGAAACATCTAGAAAAACTTAATGGTAAAGTAGACAGACATGAAACAGACATCGCAAAGGTTCAAGTTTGGGGTGGAGTTGCTTTGGTTACTTTCCCTATAATGGTAAACATACTAATGAGGTTTATATAATGGAATGGCTAACTCTTAATTGGGAATGGGTTTTATTGGGATTTATGGTATTAGAAAAGATTGTGAAGATGTCTCCAAGTGATAAGGATGATATTTTGCTAGATGTTGTATTTCAAGGATTAACTAAAATAGTGAAGAAGGATAAGTAATGATTAAAAGATACATCAAAGGACAAGTTAAGAAGTATGGCGTAAAAGGCTTTATTATTAAAGTATTAGAGCTTATCGCAAAGGTAACACCTTCTAAAGAAGATGATAAGATAGTAGCTAAAATAAAAGTGTTTGTATCTGATCTATAATGGCTAAAGATGTACGATTAACGAGGTTTAGATTAAAAGATTTTAATAAGCCTAAAAGAACACCAAATCACCCTACAAAAAGCCATGTTGTATTAGCGAAAGAAGGTATTAAAATAAAACTAATAAGATTTGGACAACAAGGTGCAGCAACTGCTGGTAAGCCTAAAAAGTCTGATAGTGCGACCATGAAAGCAAAGAGAAGATCATTTAAAGCTAGACACGCTAAAAACATAGCAAAGGGTAAGATGTCTGGAGCTTACTGGGCGAACAAGGTAAAGTGGTAATGAAGATAAAAGGAGTTGATTTAAAGGGATTGACAAAAAGGCAAGTATCTGCGATGAGAAGGCACTCAAGGCATCATACAGCTAAACACTTAAAAGCTATGACTTTATCTATGAAGAAAGGCAAAACTTTCACTCAATCGCATATAATAGCTCAAAAAAAAGTAGGTAAGTAGTGGCTGAATCGGTTAAGACTAAACCTAAATTATGGAAAAAAATTGTTTCATCAGTTAAATCTGGTAGCTCTGGAGGAAAGAGAGGAACCTGGACAGGGAGAAAAGCTCAATTAGCAGTACAGAAATATAAAAAAGCTGGTGGTGGATACAGAGGCAAGAAATCTAGCAAAAACTCTTTATCTAAATGGAGCAAACAAGATTGGGGATATATAACAAAAGATGATGCTAAAAAACCAAGAAAGAAAAGAGGAAGGTATCTTCCTAAAAAAGTTAGGGAAGAATTAACACCTAGCCAGAAAGCCTATGAGAATCGTAAAAAAAGACAGGCTACTGCGAAAGGTAAACAGAAAGCTAAATATAGTAAAAAGACAGTTAAGAAAGTTAGGAGGGTGATGTAATGCCATACGGGAAGAAAACATATGGAAGTAAGCGAGGCAGACCAAAGAAAAGAAAGATGATCAGAAGAACTAGGAAAAAGAAATAATGCCAAAATTTGGGAAGAGATCATTAGAAAGATTAGAGGGTGTTGATCCTCGGTTGGTTGAAGTCTTAAATGAAGTGGTTAAATACTTTGATATTACAATTATTGAAGGTTTAAGAAGCCAAGAAAGACAAGATCAGCTAGTTAAAGAGGGCAAATCTAAAACAAAATTTGGAAAGCACGTTCAAGGATTGGCAGTTGATATATCGCCATATCCAATTGATTGGGATGCTAGGGATGACTACCATTACCTCGGAGGATTTGTGCTTGGTATAGCTAGTTCTATGGGCATTAAAATACGCTGGGGTGGAGATTGGAATGCATCAAGTCTATATGAAGGTCAAAGAACTACCAAAGATAATAACTTCGATGATCTTGTTCACTTTGAGTTGATTGATTAATGTTCTTGCCTTGCCCTATAAAAGAAAATCCATGTGCTTTTTGTGGCACATCAGATAATGTTCTTTATTGTGGTATAGCTAAAGGTGATAATAGAATCGACCAGATGAAAAAATGTCCATATAAACCAAGGAAGAGAAAATGAAAAATAAATTTCATAAAGCTTTAGAGAATGAAGTAGATGCATCAAATGATTTTATCTCTATAAATAAAGCTATTCAACAGGCTAGAGATATAAACATTATTGATCTTGTTGATATGTCTGGTAGAACTATGGGTGAAGTGGCAGAAATATTAGCATTGTTAAAAAATTGTAGTCAATTAGAGATTATAGAATTTGAGGGATATGAAGCATGAGTGAATTTCAATATTGTGAAGCAGATGATTTAAGGTTTATTGTACCAGAAGTAGATCAGTATGATTCTAAAAGGATACTATCATCAAACTGGGTAGCCTCTGGAACATCTCATCTATTTAATTTATATGATTCTGGAACAATAGATCAGCTATTTCTAGATGGTGAAGAGATGACATTGGTATCTGATGCACCTAATTCTAACGATGAGTACCGATATACTGCTGCAACTGATCTCCTTGAGCTATATCAGCAAGGTGGATCAGCAAACACATTAAATTCTTCTATCGTAGAAAGTGGTAGTGACTTCAGTACACATATATCTAATGCAATAAAAAGAGCGAGTGATATGGTACGCTCCATGGTTGGCGTTCCTATCTACAAGCAAAAAGATTCAGCGATGGCTAATGCCTTTCCAGAGATTATTGTAATTAATACAGCAGCTTTAGCCTGTTATTATTTAATCGCACCTTATGATCTAGCAAAGGCTAATGAACTAAAAGCCAGAGTAACTAATGATGAAGGTACTGGTGATCTGGATAAAGTTAGGAGAGGTGAGTATGTTTTGGAACAAGATGAAACATCACAGAAACAAGCTGGAATTGTTAGGGAAATAAGTTTAAATGCTAATACTACTGGAAGGATTCTGGATGTTAAAGGCAGACCATATTCTTGGGATCGCTTAAAGATTATTATTACTAATGGTGGTACACTAACCTATGGAAGTGCATCCTCAATAACCTATGATGTATATAGTGGCGATGATAGTGGATTAAAAAGAGTAAAAGATGTTGATGGTGAAACTCTTACTGGAAACTGGGATGTTGCTAGTAATGGAATGGAGATTCTATTCTCTGAAGGTGTATACACTACATCAGATCAATGGGAACTAGAGTGCAATCCAGAAGTATCTACCAGAGTACAACCAATTAAATATGGATTTGTTGGGAGATTATAATGCCTATTGACTACACAAATGTAATCTATGATAAGATTATAAAGAATTTAAGAAAGACGATTGGTGGAGAGTTATCTGTTCCTGTTTATATGGATCAGCATAGAGGCTCTGGTTCTATTCTTATCGAAGTCGCAGAAGATACTTTATTAAATATGTTTTCATCTGGGCAAGAAAGAGAATATACAATTAATCTTACTTATGAATTAAATAGTGGTGGATTGATAAATGCTAAACATTTCAAGCAAGTATCTAATATTGCAGAGCATTTAAAAAGATTATTTGCACCAGATCAAAATGTGCTAGATGGTACAGATTATTATGG
>Ga0209337_1000731_pt1 | contig 26387 bp, 38 predicted proteins | sample LinPmetageLP53_FD_184044 | JGI IMG/M metagenome (GOLD analysis project Ga0209337, IMG submission 184044) | Marine viral communities from the Pacific Ocean - LP-53 (SPAdes) (version 2) | ecosystem: Environmental > Aquatic > Marine > Oceanic | place: Pacific Ocean | collected 2010-02-08 | reverse complement strand
AACGATGGTCAATTTGTAATAAAAAGTGAGTTATTAACAGGGGGAAAACCCGTTCCTTTTGGAAATATTCAACCTACAGAAGACCCTGAGTCTATGTGGGCTGAAACTAAAATTGTATTAGGACAAGAAGGTCCATCCGCAATAGTTGGTGGTGGTTTTATATCTCTAGCTCAAAAAGGAATTAGGAAATCTATAGAAAAACAAACTAAACGGAACGCAGACCGTTTAGAAAAAGGTGATTTAGATCTTGAAAATTCAGGTGTTTTTAGTAGAACAGGAAGAGTTGCAAAATTAGCAGCTATTTCTGGTATAGCGGAAGCGGTAGCAGAAGCTACTCGACTTTATACAGGAAAATTAACAGGTCGTAACCCTAGACTGTCTGATACTCAAATTTGGCAAAAATCTGGGCTTGCAGGAGTGTACGCTGCGGGAGGAGAATTTACAGGAGAACTTGTTATAAAAGCCTTCGGTAAAGTAAAGAATATGTTTACTGGGGAAAGACTTCCTGAAACACTCCTTGCGCGATTACGAGCGAGTGGTGAAATATTAAAAAGAAAAAAAGCAAGATTAAGGGAAGAAAAAGGTGAAGCTGATCTCGACATATCTCAAACTTTGCTTAACGAATATGCAATAGATGCAGGAGGAGAAGTAGGAGAAGAAATCTTTTCTTTAGGTGATGTAACCCAAGATAAGTCATTACAAGCTATTGAAAACAATCTTTTGCAAATTATGGATAGAGGGTCAGAAGGGTATATAGCTCTTAATCGTCTCTTAAATAACCAAGGTAACGCTTTAGACCGTTACTATGAAGCAATTAATATTCGATTAGGTCCAGACCAAGAGCTGGGTCGCGAAGCTTTTAATGAAATTGTTAATCGAATAAAACGTGAAAGAAGACAAAAACAAAAAGAAGCCGTAGAAGAAGATATTTACGGTATTGAGCAACAGCTTGACTTAGAAGAAATAATTCCTGGAACTCGTCCTGACGCTCCTGTTTCTGATTTAACAGACTCAGTTCAAAAAATAGTCGAAGGTGGAAGGATTGACTACCCTGAGTATACTTCTGAAATAATGACCATGTATCGTCAGTACACTGATCCGATACGAGAAGAGTATAAGGAAGTATTTGATAAAGTAGTAGCTGACATAGACGGTAATGATTTTAAACCTTACGAAGAAAAACTCGTTACCTTACCCAAATATGTCAGTAAGCAAGTCCAAAGTATGGTCAGAGCTAATAAGCCTGAAGATAGAATCTTTAGCACAACTGATGATGAAGAAGTTGCACAAATAATGAGAACGATTTTACAAAATCGTGCCGATGAAGGTATTAGTATTGAATTATTAACTGCTCCTCAGCCTTTTACAGAACAACGACGAGTTTCAGTAAGAGAGTTACAACAAACAATAGACGGTTTAGAGGATCTTTTTAGGTCTCATCAGAACCCAGTGGTAAGGAAAGAAGGTAAAAAATTAATAGATGGATTGGTAGAAGCTAGAGAAGATGCTTTTAGAGTTCTTTATAAAAAAATGACAGGAGCAAAAAGCGCACCCACTCTTAAAGGTAATCCGAAAGGGTACGAAGAAATGTTAAACACTATCGGCGGCGATGTTGTAGACATAAAAAGACGAATAAAAGAAGCACAAGATGAAACCGACGGTGCATATATTTATCAAATCGCTACTAAAGAACCCAGTGAGTTAGGTGCTTATGTTCTTAACAGTAAGCCTTCTAACTTAGAAGGACTAACAAAAGTTCTTAGTCAAAGCCCAGAAGGATTACAAAAACTCCAACAAATGAGACAACTTGTTTTTGATGCGCTAGAGCGAGAAGTAAGCGGGGATGGTGCAACTCGAGTACAACAAGCTGATCGGCTTCGTAAATTGTCAAATCGAAATAAAGAACAATTTGAAATTTTATTTCCAGACACTGAGTTTAATCCAAAACAGTTTGCAAAATTAAGACAAGATTTACAAAATAAAGAGGGAATACTTCGTCAAGTAAACGCTTTACTTGAAGGTATGGTTAATCCAGAAACAGGTGAAGCTATAGGAAGCCCAATAGAACTTGTTGATCTCTATATGAATATGAGTCAGAAACAAAAACAAGATTTTAGAGGAACAGATGCGTTTTACAAATTACAAGAACTTTCTAAATTAGCAGACCAAGAACCTAATTTAAGGACTGCATTTAAAACTGACCTTGAACGTAGAATGCGTAACCTTATGGGGTTAGATGCAGACACTGCGCTGACTCGTGGAGAAGTATTTAGAAAAGCAAGCACTCGCAGCGAAAGTGGTTTTGATTTAAATGAATTAGAAAATATGTTTTTAATTCCTTATCAAAACGAAAAGTCGCTGGCAGACGACTTAGGTCTTATCGTTGGAAAAGAAGACGCTTTAGAATATGCTAAACATCTAAGAAATTTTGCTAGACGTGCAAGAATATTAACTCAAAAAGAAAAACCAAAACCAGGAGATCCTAATAAACTGCAAACTATTATGGAGCATGCAGCAGAAACAGTTACTAATGTTCGTAAAGGTGTTTTTGGTCAACTTTCTCGAGCAGGGTATAGAAGTCATTTGATTTTAGGGCAACTTGGTCCAAAAGTAGCAGACCACTTAGCTATTATTTTCGCAAATCCTAAAAAACTAGATGAGTTTATGAAAGTTTACGATAATAAACGTGTCCCCCTTAACGATGTTCAACGATTAATTGCTCAAATCGCACTTGGCCGAGCAGGAGCTGAGGACGTAGAAGAAACAGAAGTTGAACAGTTTAGAAAAAAAGTTTCAGAAGAATTCGATCTTCCTAGATTCGAAGTATTTATAAAAAACATGTACGGCAGACAGTAATTATGCAAGTAAAATTTTTTCAACCTCCTGTAACGAATATTCCACGATTAAGAACCGACGTTGAACCGCGTAAAATGTTTGGAGGGGGTGGGGTAGGTAATTTTAGTTTCGGTGACTTTTTTGGAAGTAATCCAGGCGCAGGGACAGGTTATTATGAAGAGCCTCAACAATTTGTAGATGCTGCTGAGGAGATTACTACAGAACAACCCAGTTCAGGGCTCAGCCCAGCGCAGATAAAACTATTAGAACAAGGTAACTTACAAACCCAAGACCTTGGGTATATGACAGCTGCGCAAAATAATGCGTATGGAAATGAAGTAGGCACTATCGAGATTCCTGAGTTCCCTGGTTCTGGGCAAAATATACCTATAAACATGCCTACCCAACCCACCGCACCTACTGAAACAGCCCCACCAGTCGCACCAGATACTGGTCCTACTACGCTTGAACAAATAATGGCAGCAGAACAATGGTTCAGCACTAACAATGTTGGGTTGCCGTATTCTAGACAAGATTATGATTCAGATGAAGCGTATTTAAATGCATTAAACGGATACATTAGTAGTTATGTCCCACCTGAAGAAGTTGTTGCGACAACAGAACCCGTTATTGCAGACCAAACTACAACAGCCCCAGTTACCACTCCAACGACAGAAGCTGATCGCATAGAACAGTTACTGGATCCTGCACAGTTACGCGAGATGGGTTATATGACCCAAGAAGAAATTGCAGAAATGGGGTATATGACTCCTGAACAAATGGCTGAACAAGGCTACATGAGTCGTGCAGAATTTGATGAATATTTAGCCCAACAAACCCCAGGATTAACTTCTGATGAAGTTCAAAATATTATTGATCAACAAGATTACGATACTACGTTTGATGAACTTACAACTAAACTAGATGATTTAGATACAAAATACACAAGCGCACAATCTCAATATGATGCAGATGCTACTCAAGCTCAAATAGATCAAACTAAAGATGAGATGAATACATTTTTTACAAATGCTCAACATAGCGGCCCACGGACAGGATCTACTTCTCAGTTTACTAAACAACCTAGCTATATTTCAGGCTCTTCTAATCCGATGGCGAGTTTAATAAAGTCTCAAAGAGAAGCTACTGGTCAAGATCCTTATAGCCATTATTACAGTAGTTTCACGCCTTCTTACTCAGATTTTAATGAGCCTATCTCTGCAGAAGAATACGGAAAAAGATCAGGACCGAAGAGTTTTGAGTATCCTAACCCGTTCACACAAGGAGCGGCTAACGGAGGGGCTACTGCTAATTTTAAACAACCAAGTTTTATGGAACATGGTGGTGGTGTTGGCCAACCAAACAACAACCAAGGTGGACTGGATTCATTAAATTTCCAAACTAATGTAGATCCTTTTCAACGTGCTTTTAGACCTAATGTGAAGAGGAACTAGTTATGCCAGAAAACAGAATGGATTCGTTACGTGCTCATTTAAGAATGGCCCCTGGAATGAAAAACGGAGGGGTTCCTAGATATTATCAGGGAGGTAGCCAAGGTGGTGTACCTCCGATGATGCCTCCTCCTCCTCCTGCAGTACCTAGTGTGGGCGGTGGTCTTCCAGGTGTAGCTGATAATATGAGAAACTCTATGCCTCCAGCAAGACCTATGCCTCCTCCACAGGGGCCTCCTCCACAGGGTGCAGGTCCAATGGGGCCTCCTCCACAGGGTGCAGGGATGATGACCGGAATAACTCCAGGAGAAGGTGAACAAGTTAATGATCTTCTTGCCGGATTAGACCCTGACGCTAGAGCTGGGATGATGGGAACAATAGAGCAAAGTGAAACCCCTGAAGAAATGCTGCCCAATGCGATAGCCTCTAGTGTAGCTGCTGTTGCTGACTCAAGAGAAGGGATTATAGCTATGTTTGCCCAAGCTCAAGATCAAGCTCTGAATATTTTTGATTCAATGATGGGAGCCCAATCAGGAATGTCTGAAACAGATATGGGTATTATGGATCTTCTTAGCGGGGGTGGAGAAGAAATGAGTATAGCTGATGAAATCAATATGTCTTAACTTAGCCAGTCTTTCCATTTTTCATCGCCTAAAACTTCTTGGGCGAGGTTTAATTTGTTTCTTAAGGCTTTGACAATGTTTTCGTCTACGGTTTGAGGTGAAACTAAATCAACGTAGGTCACTTTATTAACCTGTCCTATGCGATGTGCGCGGTCTTCGGACTGCAGACGTTTCTCTAAGTCGAAATTGTTTGAATAATAGATTACATTTTGCGCTTGAGTCAGTGTAATCCCGTAACCTCCTGTCTGAGTATTTCCTACAAAATATCGTAGTTCTGACTCTGGGTCTTGGAAGCGTTCGATAACGCTTTCTCTTTCATCATCTGGGGTATCCCCGTAGTAACTCGCTACGCAGTCAGGCCCACCTAGTTCCTGTAGAGTCTCTAATATCTCTTTAATGTTGTGTCTGTAGTTTGCCCAGATAATAATCTTCCCGCGCATCTCTCCTATCACGTTTATCAATTCATCCAGTCTATTGTTCTCTATCGGTATCTCAGTTCCTTCATCTGTCTTCGTATACCCGCAGACTATTTGGTGCAGTCTAAGCATCTGGGTTAAGACATTGTTCACTGAAACTTGTTCCATCTCACCTAGTTCTGCTATAGCGAACTCTTTTAATTCACCGTAGATCTTCTTCTGTTCTGGTGTAAGCTCAACTTCTCTGCGAAGATAAACTTTGTCTGGTAGATCTAGGCAGTCTTTCTTTAGAACACGATAAGAAAACTGGTCTACTCGTTGAGAAAGCTCTTCTAGATTCTGGTATCCGACTACTTGTCTGAAAGATCTCGCTCCGAACTGGCGTTTGACAACCTGTCCGTAGTGATTCTGAAACGAATAGAAAGAACTAAATCCTAATAGACTTGGAGAGAGAACCTCGGTCTGTGAATACAGATCTAGGGGAGACTGCGTAATAGGAAACCCTGTAAGAATGCGACGGTATTTAGAATTATTAGCTAATTTGATAAGAGCTTTCGTTCTAGCTGCTTTCGGATTCTTTATAGTAGTAGACTCGTCAATCGCTAAGAGCGTCTGGTGAGATAGAATAAAGTTTTCTGCAAATTTAAATCCTTTCTTAGTGCTAAACGCTTCTACGTTCATTACTAATATCTTTAGTTCATTAGTAACTTCAAACAGATCAAGTAGCTTTTGCTTCTGTTCTTTCTTAGGTGAAGGAAACCAGACCCCTAGCCTATGTGTTATATACTCCGGTAAATGTATCGGTAACTCTCGTTCCGACCAGTTCCTGTAGACTCCTTTAGGAGCTACGATAACGACCGCATTAATAACTCCTTTGCTGTAAAGAATAGCAAAATTGTCTATTAAGACTTTTGACTTACCTGTGCCCATTTCCATAAAGAACGCGTAATGCTCTTTGTTCCAAGCTTTTAATAACGCGTCTTTCTGATGAGCATACGGTTCAGTTTTAAACTCGTATTTCATCCAAATCCTTTCTAAGTTCTACGGTAAGAATAATATAGAGAGAGAAGAATTTATATGAAAAAGTAAACTTTTTCTCATGGCCTTCTTTTCTTTCTAATAACTAATAGCTTTTCTATTAAAACAGACTCACTGTAAAATCCCTTACAGAACAACTCTTTAACCCTATATCTATTAGTTCTATTACTCTATTAGACGATTCTGTTAATTTTTTTAAAAAAAGTAAAATTCTACAGATAAACTATATAACTAATAGATAGCTCGTTTCCAACCACAAGTGAGCCACGCTTGATTCCAGGGTCGAGTCAACCCTTGGTTGTATTCGCTACTAAAGCGGTATAACCGACCGCCGTCCTATCACCTTATTATTTATACCCGTAGTATTTGCGTTCAGCGAAATCACCTACAGCGACGTTATTTATACCTGTAGTATTACTCTTCCAGCTCTTCGTCTGGTAACTCCATATAACAATCTTGCCCACATTCAGAGCATTGCATCACATGAGCCTCAAACACTCGCCAGTAGGGGCTTTCACAGGTGGGGCATACTAATCCGACCTTCTCTTCATCCTTTACTAGATCAACATCTTCTGGAAAATTAATAATATTATTTGTCACACAGACTCCAAAAAAACCTATAGCACTATTATACGAGCCTGTCGTTACGAATAGAAATGCTTATATCCCACAGCAACATTTCTCATTCCAGTAGTAACAATAAATACCCCTTTACTTTCCAAGGACTTATCCCTTAGACTAAAAAAGTTCGTATAAAGGAGAAAGAAGAATGACTGTATTTGTAGTTCAGGAAGTTCTTGGACGCAATTTAGCACCAGCCATGAAATTCGGGAAGTTGCAGCTTTTACTAGGAGCTAAGACTAACCTTATGTTAGGGACAACTAACGTAGTTCGTGAGTTAAAGAAACATCTTATAGACTTTAACGATGACGACTATTTGTTGTTAATGGGAGACCCAGCAGCTATTGGATTAGTTTGCGCAGTAGCAGCCCAGCACAACGGTGGGAAATTTACCGTACTGAAATGGGATCGACAAGAGGCGATGTACTACCCAGTGTCGATAGATGTCCACGGTTACAGCCCCCCTAAAGAAAAACTAGGAGAACTCCATGTCTGATAAAGAGCTAAGTTTCGAGGAACTTACAGGAACATCTACTGTCGAAGAGTGGCAGCAAGAAGCCTCGGATACTGAATTATCTAAAGTATCCGCTAAAGCTCAAGAGCAGCTAGACCTTGAAAAAGAAATAGCTGATCTTGAAAACAAGCTAAAGGAAACAAAAGATCGACACCGCGTGGTGGCTGAACTAGAACTTCCCGAAGCGATGCAGGAATCAAACCTTGCAGAGATTGTATTGACTAACGGATCTAAGATCACGATTAAACCTTTCTATAAAGGATATATATCGGAAGAACATCGGGATGATGCGATGGGCTGGTTAGTTGATAACAATCACGGTAGCTTAATTAAAAACGAAGTTACTTTAAAATTTGGGAAAGACGAAGATGAAAAAGCGACTGCGACTATCGAATCGTTAAAACAACAGGGTCTAGATCCAAACGTTAAACAAGGTGTTCATCCGCAGACGCTCAATGCGTTCATAAAGGAGCAAATCACAAGTGGGAAGGATATTCCTGCAGAAATATTCGGGATTTATGTGGGATCCCGCGCCAACATTAAATAGAGGTTACAATGGCTAATAAACAAGTAGCAGAAAAGAAAGACAGTGAAGTTGCTGTCTACGATACCGACTTGTTGTCGGAGGGTACGGGGCTAGAAGAAGCAAGCAGTAATGACTTCGCAATACCGTTTCTTAGGGTAATCCAAGCAATGTCTCCGCAACTCAAAAAGAGTGACGGTAAGTACATTGATGGAGCAGGACAAGGGATGCTGTTCAATACAGTAACTAATGAAGTGTACGACGGTGACGAAGGCGTACTAATCATCCCCTGCGTATATTCTAAGCAGTGGATAGAATGGGTTCCTAGAACACAGGGTGGGGGGTTCGTTAGCTCTGACCACGATGCATCTATCTTAGAGAAGTGTAGCCGCAACGAAAAGAAAGAGTATATTCTTGATAACGGTAACGAGATCAAAGAGACTGCTCAGTATTTCTCACTGATCGTTAATGACGAAGCTGAACCGGAGCAGGTTCTACTCAGCTTTACTTCATCTCAGCTAGGGTTTTCTAGGCGTTGGAACTCTATGTTGCGTACTGCTAGGGTTAAAAATGCAGAAGGTACTTCTGTTCTCGCACCTATTTTCTCTTACATCTACCGAGTTAGGACTGTTGAACAGTCTAATGATTTAGGCTCGTGGTACGGTGTTACCGCTGAGAGGGAAAAGCCAACTCCGATAGAACTAGCTAGGCTGTCTTTAGACTTTATGAAAGCAGCTAAAGGTGGATCTATTGTAGTTAAACAAGAATCCGGATCTGATGCTGCAGATGACAGCGAGGAAATTCCATTTTAAAAAGTAGAAAGGTGAGCAATGTCGTTAGAAGAGCAGTTTGCCCACCGTTTCGCGGGGCTGAGACACGGTTATAGTGTCTTTACCCCGACGAAGGAAACGCGGGAAGATGGGAAAGCAAAAGGGAATTATGTAACAATATCACAAACGATTACCCAAAAAGAGTTACATGATTTATGGGGTCAACATTTAAAAGGAGAAAAAGGACTTGGCTTAGTGCCAATAGATGAAAACAATAGCTGTGTTTGGGGAGCCATAGATATCGACGAGTTTACTCTCGACCTAAAAGGCTTGGCCAAAAAACTTAAAAAGTTTAAACTTCCTCTTATAGTCTGTCGCTCTAAGAGCGGTGGCGCACATTTATTTCTGTTTGTTTTCGATCCTGTACCGGCTTCGTCCTTGCAGAAGAAACTGCGGCAAGTGGCTTCTGCAATCGGGTTCGGGCAAGCAGAAATATTTCCAAAACAATCTAAGTTATTGTTAGAAAGAGGCGATAGAGGCAGCTCCCTTAATATGCCATATTTTGGGGGAGAGGATTCAACTGGGTATGCATTTGGTGCTAAAGGCGAAGTGTTATCTCCAGATAAGTTCTTAGAATACGCCGATACGTTAGTTCTTACAGAAAAAGAGCTCACTGACTTAGAGGTTGCACCTGTAGTCGAAGACGCCCAATGGCTAGATCAGTCGCCCCCATGCCTAGAGCATTTAATTGCTCAGGGGTTCCCTAAAGGCATGCGGAACTCGGGACTGTTTAATGTAGGCGTGTTCTTGCGTAAGAAATTCCCAGACGATTGGGAAAAGAAACTAGAAGAAATTAATCATAAACATATGCAACCACCGTTAAGTGCCCAAGAGGTGCTCTCGGTAGCAAAACAATTACAAAAGAAAGATTACTTCTATAAATGTAATGACCAACCAATCTCAAGTTTCTGTAACAGTCCTCTGTGTAGGACTAGAAAGTTCGGAGTAGGTGCTTCAGGAGGAACACCGTTATTCAGTAACTTAACGAAACAGAACAGTGACCCGCCTATCTGGTTCTTAGACGTAGAGGGTGGAAGGCTAGAACTTGAGACTGAAGAGTTATTAAACCAGACGAAGTTTCAGCGTAAGTGTATGGATAGTTTAAACATAATCCCACCGAAAGTTCGGGATAATGTTTGGCGATCTATTATACAGCAGCTGTTAGACGTTCTGACTATTATCGAGGTTCCTAAAGACGCGTCTACAGAGGGGCATTTTAACGAGTTGTTAGAAACTTTCTGTACGGAGAGACCGGCTAGGGAAAAGGATGAGATTCTATTGGGTAAACCATGGTCTAATAAAGGTAGAACTTATTTTAGACTCGCGGATCTAATGGACTTCTTACATAGGAAGAACTTTAGAGACTACCCTAGGAATAAGCTCACCGCTAAATTAAAAGATTTTGGAGGGAATTCCCACTTCTTTAATATAAAAGGAAGGGGAGCTAATGTTTGGCACATAGACGATTTTGAAACACAGATCGAGGTGCATGAACTTCCTACCTTTGACGAAAGAATAATTTAGTGTTAAGCAGTAAGGCTCAGATTATATTAGGACCGCCAGGGACCGGCAAAACCAGTACATTGCTAGGACTTCTGGAAGAGGAACTTGAAAGGGGGACTGAGCCCGAGCGCATTGGATTTTTTACATTTACTAAACAAGCTGTGCAAGAAGGCAAGAGCAGGGCTATTGCTCGGTTTGAAATTAATAAGAATCAATTACCATATTTTAGGACGCTACACTCGTTATGTTTTTTACAGCTAGGGCTGACTAAAGAAAGCGTACTAGGTGCAGCAGACCTCAGTGACTTGAATGAGAAGCTTAATCTACGACTGTCAGGTTCTTTCGGTTCTGAAGAAGGGCACATATCAGGGATATCTAAGGACGACAGGCTTTTGTTTATAGAAAACCTAGCCCGTATGAGACAGACGACACTAGAGAACCAGTGGCAGGACGTAGACGATGTAGTGGGGTGGTTTGAGCTAGAACGATTCGCTAGGGGGCTTAAACTTTTCAAAGAAGACAAATTACTTTTAGATTACACCGATATGCTCCAGCAGTTTTTAGAGCGGGGGGTAGCCCCTCGTTTAGATGTGATGTTTGTAGACGAAGCGCAAGACCTTTCTCCTTTGCAGTGGGCAGTAGTTAGGAAGCTGTGTGAGTCAGCTGATCGAATTTATATCGCAGGAGACGACGACCAAGCTATCTATCGTTGGGCGGGGGCAGACGTAGATTATTTGATTCGTAATTCTAAAGATGCGATGATCCTTAAACAGTCCTACAGAATCCCTAAATCTATTCATAACCTTGCCGAGCGTTGTATCGGAAACGTAAGCTCACGAGTGCATAAAGTATGGAACCCTAGAAAAGAGAAAGGATTAGTTAGGTGGGAAACCGCAGTTGAGTCTATTAACATGGAACAGGGGGACTGGCTAGTGTTAGCTCGCACTAATTATTTACTACAAGATGTAGAAGACCACTGTAGATCAGAAGGTTGGTTCTTTAAAACCAAAAATAGAACAAGTATTTCAGAGAAAAAGGTTCGTGCAGTTAAGTCTTGGGAAACGCTGCGCAGCGGTGGTCTTATTGCCATGACGGAAGTTACCAATGTCTTAAATTATCTAAAGGTTCGCGTACCTAACTCCCTCGCGGTTATCGACTTTGATAGTTTGATTTCGTTAAAACAACTACAGAAACACATTCCTATCCTTAAAGACGGATATTGGTACGATGTGTTCGAGGGGATCTCGGTAAAAGAGCGCAGTTACATACGCGCCATGCTTAGACGAGGAGAAAAGATCACAAAAGAACCCCGTATTCGGATATCGACTATTCATGCAGCGAAAGGAGGAGAGGCAACTAATGTGATTTTGCTGACTGATATCTCTTCTCGGGTATTTAAGTCATATCAGAAAAATCCTGACGACGAATCGCGGGTGTTTTATGTAGGGGTAACTCGTGCAAAAGAAAACTTGTTTTTAATTGAACCACAAACTCAAAAGTATTACCCACTATAAACTCCTTTACTTTCAAATAAAAAGTAAAGTAGAATAAACTACTTAGAAAGGAGAAATAAATGAATATATTCGTAACTGATCTGTGCCCCGTAAAAAGTGCACAAGAACAATGTGATAAACACTGCGTAAAAATGGTACTCGAGTCTGCCCAGATGTTGTCTACGGCTTGGCGAGAATATTCTGCAGAATATGCAGACGAACACGAACTATATAAAACCGCACATCTTAATCACCCCTGTAGTATTTGGGTTCGATTAGCTCGAGAAAACTACCAGTGGTTATACGACCACTTCATTGCATTGTGTAACGAGTACACACATCGTTACGGAAAAACCCATGCATCTACTAGGCTCACCGAGCCGTTAAAACAAATGCCATTTAAACCTGGAGTTGTTTTAGAACAACCATACGATTTCGCATTAGCGATGCCTGACGAGTATAAATCCGAGGATACTGTCTCATCTTATCAAAATTATCTAATGAATGAAAAACAACATTTTGCTAAATGGGAAAAAGACCCTAGCCGCAAACCAACATGGTGGAAAATATAATGGCCTCTATAAGAAAGATTCTTAAAGAAAACGCAAACAACAGCAAGAACACTCGCATGGATATTGCTAGTGGGAACATGCTAGGCAATTGGCGACCGGACGAGATTACTCACATGACTCGTTACGACAAAATATCCTCGCTGTGTATTGAGGAAGCGAAACTCCTAGGTCGACCGATTGATGTACTAGAAGCAGGATGCGGAGAGATCTGGGTGCTTAGAAACCTGTATAAAGCCTACACCGTTAAGAAATCTGACATTATCAATTCCTACACAGGAGTAGATATAGACCCTGCTTGTCTGAATGAGAAACAAGGATATAGCAGCCCCACTGGACTAGTTGAGGATTCTACTTGGTTCGCTAATTTTAACGGAAGGATCAACATACAAGACCTCACCGTTAACCCTGTATTTAATCTACCGGATAACTCGATTGATTTTTTCTGGACTACCGAAGTTATTGAGCACATGGGCAGCGAGTTTATCCAAGCATGGCTTGACGATGCCAACCGTGTGCTGAAGCCAGGAGGGTTGATTTATGTCTCTACTCCTAATCACGATGGCTCGAATAACAAGCTACCGGAAGACCACGTGTATGAATGGGGGTTTGAAGAACTAAAGAAAGAGCTAACCCGAGGGTCTCGAGAATGGTATCTACAATCTGTTGTTGGGACGTTTGCCCAGATGCCTAAGTTAAAAGCAGCTATGCATAAAGACAACGAGGACGGGGAGTGGCGGTTAATGGAAGACCAGTTTGAGTTACTGCAAGAACGCTACGGAAAACAGTTCCTTAGAGTAGTAGCCGCAACATTCTTCCCAGAGGTGTCTAACAATTGTGCTTGGATTTTGAGAAAACGAATATGAAATTTATTAAAGAAGAAATCGAACGCTACCTCTACTGGATAGAAGAAAGAGAGCGTATTCGGATTAAAAAAGAAGAGTTAAAACAAGACCCACCGTGGACAGAAGATCCAATTCTGAAAGAGTTCAAGTTTTGCCAAGTTTTTCGAGAAGATGACAGGACTACCCGTTGGTTTGCGGCTCATATAAGACAACCTTTGTCAGCCGAGCCTGAAGTAATAATGGCCACGGTTATCTTTAGATTCTTTAACCTGATAGAAACAGGTCGAACACTGCTTGAGAATAATCTACATTTAGAATGGAACAGAGAGAAAGCTATTGAAGAGGTAATTAAACAGCCCAAGTGGGTAACAGGGGCTTACATAGTAAAAACTCCCAACCGAATGAATAAAGTGACAGGAGTAGCTGAGTGTATTTCTCATATCTGGGTCGAGCGAGAGAATTTAATCGCCTCTTTAGAAAAGATGACTACGCTACAAGAAGCATGGCAGTTTCTCTTACAGTACCCATACATTGGCCCCTTCGTTGCTTATGAATTAGTTACGGATCTACGACACACCTATGTGTTAAATGAGGCCACCGACATCTGTACTTGGGGTAATCCTGGACCCGGAGCCATGAGAGGACTAAACAGACTAACAGGTCGCCCACTAGGTTTCTGTAAGCGCAGCTATGACTGGGACTTAGAGATGAGGTTGCTCTACGAAATTTGTAAAGAAAGACTAATCCTTCCTGGAATATCACCAAACGACAAACATTACCGAATGCCTTTTGAGATGAGGGAAGTAGAGGGGGGTTTGTGTGAGTACGACAAGTACACCCGTATTTTAAGAAAAGAAGGCCGCACTCGAAGCACATACGATTACTCAAAAAGACACCGTCCTTTAATCGAGGATTTAAAAACAGGAGAAAGCAAATGGGGAAGTTAAAACAACACATTATGGAAACTTCCGAACTCAAAGTGAAGTGGATTTTAGTCACATACGGGCAGTTCTTACAACAATGTATGAAAGATCACAGCATCCCTAGTACATGGAGAGATGCAATTACATGGATTTCTCAGCAACAAGTCCATGAACGCAGAGAAGCTCAACTTAGTCGTCTACAGATAGAACAGGTCTTAATCAACAACACGGAGAGTCTATATGAGGGTGATTAAAGCCAACAATATTAACGACGCTTTCGTTAAAGGAGTAGATCTGTTTAAAGGACAGACAAACTTCCGAAGACAGAAAAGCAGAAACGGGGATACGCTAGAATGTGTAGACCCAGTTACTACGGTGTATAAAAAACCATGGGAGAGAGTGCTATTAGAAGAAACTCGAGACGCTAATCCATTTTTTCATCTAGTAGAAGCCATCTGGATGATGGCGGGGTCTAACAACCTTAGACAGCTCACTCACTTTAACGCAGGTATGGCTAATTTTTCAGACAATGGAGAATTATTAAACGGAGCCTACGGATATCGGTGGAGAAAACAGTTTGATCATGATCAGCTGCCTACCATAATAGAAATGTTAAAGCAAGACCCTGACTCGCGTCGAGTAGTTTTACAGATGTGGGATGCTGTTCATGATTTGAATAGCCCAAGTATTGACATTCCTTGCAATACGAATATCTACTTCAAGGTTAGAGACTACGAGTTACAGATGACCGTGTGTAACCGCTCGAACGATATGATCTGGGGAGCCTATGGAGCTAACGTAGTACATATGTCAGTTCTCCAAGAATACATAGCAGCGTCTCTCGATCTACCGATGGGTAAGTATTATCAGATTAGCGATAGCTTTCACATTTACGACACAGAGCAGTGGAAAACGATTAAGAATATAGATTTTGATGTGTTTTCTCAAGCAGTCCCTATGCACTATCCAAAAGATTTAATACCTGTTGTGGATGAGTACACCACGTTTACGCAAGACTGTAAGTATTTTCTAAACGTGTTACCCACTGGCAAAGAAACCCAACTTGAGTTGAGCCACTGTGAGTCTATTAGTTGGAGCAGTTTTAAAAACCGCATTTTCCCATTGGTGCTTAGACCTATGATTAAAGCATTTACTTACCACAAGATGAGAGATTATGAAAACTGTTATAAACAAATTGAAAATATTCAAGCAGAAGATTGGAGAATGGCGTGTACTACGTGGATCACTAAGCGAAAAAGAAACTGGGAGCAAAAACTGGGGGTTAAAAGAAATGGCTAGTAAATGGGGAGACATAAAAGAGATCGCACAAAACGATCTACATAGTTTAATCGAGTCTGAGAAATCTTACGGGGATTCGTGGAAGCGTAGAGGCGGGACAGGAGCGTTTATGATGCTCGCTCGTAAGTTTGATCGCATTGAGCAACAGAGCAAAGTTTGTAATTACGATATTTTTGAGGCAGGGGGTAAGTATAACGGGGAAGACGGTCTCTTAGACGATATCGGAGACCTACGGCGATACTTACTTCTAGTAGAACACGAGATTAGATATGATGATCCAGACACAGATACCACTAATAACACCAGAGAGTAGTTGGGTAGCCCCCGATGTTCTGCCTCGGTTCGATGAAAACGAGCTATTAGCTGTCGACCTAGAAACGCACGACCCTTCTTTGCGGCAACGCGGTCCTGGGTGGGCGACAGGCGATGGCCACATAGTGGGTATTGCTATTGCCTCTGCTTCATGGAGCGGATACTTACCGATAAGGCATGAAGGCGGGGGGAACTTAGAGGAAGAGATAGTAATGCGTTGGTTAAAACGCACACTAACAAACCACAAAGGGTCTTTAATCTTTCACAATGCGCTCTACGACGTAGGTTGGTTGAAGCGTGAGGGGATTGAAATAACGTGTCAGATCTACGATACGATGTTCGCAGCTCCTTTATTAGATGAGCACCGACGAGGCTACTCGCTTAACGCGCTAGGCAAAGATTACTGTGCCTCGGAGAAAGACGAGTCTCTCCTAGAAGCCGCCGCTAAATCTTGGGGAGTTAACGCTAAGTCTGGACTCTACGCATTACCTGCGAAATACGTTGGACCTTACGCAGAACAAGACGCAGTTCTTACTCTACAATTGTGGAACCAGCTCTACCCTCGGATACAAGAAGAAGGGCTTGAGAAGATTTTTAAACTAGAATGTGACTTGATTCCATTACTGATTGCAATGCGATGGAAGGGTGTTCGGATTGATACTAACCGAGCAGAACAAGTAGCTGAAGAGCTGTCGAAGAAAGAGCAACAGATACTGGTCGAGTTTAAGAGAAAGTACGGCACTACGGTAGAGCTTTGGGCTAACGCCTCGATTCAGAAAGCGTTTGATGCTAACGATATTTGGTATCCACGCACCGAGAAAGGAATGGCAAGTTTCCAAGCACCTTGGCTAGAGGCTCATGACCACCCTCTACCTAAAATGATTGTAAGAGCTCGGAAGCTGAACAAAGCTCGGACCTCGTTTATCGAGAAAATGATACTAGGCCACCAAGTTAACGGTCGGATACACGCAGAAGCTCACCCTCTTAGAAACGACTCGGGAGGCACTGTAAGCGGTCGATTTAGCTACTCGAACCCGAATCTACAACAAGTTCCAGCGAGAGACCCAGAATTAGGCAAGTTAATTCGGTCACTCTTTATACCGGAAGAAAACGCGATCTGGGGGGCTTTCGACTATTCTCAGCAGGAACCTAGATTAACGGTGCATTACGCGTATAAGATGGGCTTACGGGGGGCAGAAGACGCGGTTAGGGCTTACTCCGAAGAAGGAGCGGATTTCCACCAGATCGTAGCCGATATGGCTAATATCCCTAGGAAACAAGCAAAAAATATCAACCTCGGACTGACCTATGGCATGGGTCATACGAAACTTATTAAAGAACTTGGGGTAGAGGAAGACGAAGCTCGTGCTCTACTCGAGACGTACCACCAGAGAGTACCGTTCATTAGAGCGTTACAAGATCAGTGTGCTCGGGTGGCCTTAGAGCGAGGACATATAAAAACACTCGGAGGGAGAAAGTGCAGATTTGACCGATGGGAACCTGTCCATGGGGATGGATTACCATTAGAAGAATCGGAAGCACGAGATCTCTACGGGAATGTTCGACGCGCCTATACCTATAAAGCACTGAATAGGCTAATTCAAGGTTCAGCAGCAGACATGACGAAAATTGCGATGTTAGACCTTTGGAAAGAGGGATATGTTCCTCATTTACAAATCCATGACGAGCTTGACTACTCGGTCGAATCGGAAAAAGAAGGTGAATTTATTATGGAAAAAATGGCAAACTGTGTGGATCTGTCAGTCCCACTAATAGTAGACGCAGAGTATGGGAAAACATGGGGAGACTCTGCAGAATGAGTAAAGGTATTAGTGACAAAAAGAAAGAAAAGAATCGTCGACTCTATCGGAAAATCTACGAGGAATATTCTAAAGGAAACACCACCCTAGCTTCACTCGGAGAGAAATATAAGTTGACTAAACAGCGAATTTGGCAGATTGTAAGCCGATCGAGACTAGGAGGTGGGGATTATTTCTACAGAGACTGAAGATGAAGGAGAGATAAGATTTAAAAAATGGATTAATCTTCTTAAGAATAGTGGATTTGATGACCACATTGAATATTTTAATTGGAGAAACCCTGTTATCTATAAACAAAGAGAAGCAGGGAGATCTTTTAAAAATATTGGCGAAGATCATGGAATTTCTGCCACGAGAGCAAGGCAAATTTACATAAAAGAGCAAAAAGTGAATTTAAAAGATGCCTAAAGAAGCACGACTCTGGAATTCGTTAAAAACCAGCCTGAAGAACCAGCTTCATTTACAAAGAATCGAAACGGGGATTACCGCAGCAGGAGTTCCCGATGTCAACTGCTGTTATCAAGGAAGAGAATTCTGGATCGAACTTAAGTCTATCAAAGGAAACCAGCTGACCTTGAGTCCCATGCAGATTTCATGGATGGCAACCAGAGCTAAGTTTGGAGGGACGTGTTACGTCTTGGTACAAAAACAGAGAGAAGTAAAATTATTTAAGATAGTAGACCTAGCGCAGCTAAAAGAATTGACGTGGAAAAGCGAGCCATTACTCCATTTAAAGTCTCCGTACGAATGGGAACGGCTCTTAAAACTCTTTTAAATTCTTTTAGTTTACTCCTTTACTTTCCAAAAAGTCCCCCCGTATACTTATAAAGGTAACGCGGCACGCCGCTTACCAAAGCCCCGAAAGGGAACAGAAAGTAGAACAGGAGCATCCTTATGGTTGCAGCAGTAGAAACGATGGCGTGGACAGGTGATGTCCCATGGCATGGCGAAGGCGTAAAAGTCGACGCTAACCTAACGCCTAAAGAAATGATGGTTGCGGCAGGACTTGATTGGTCTGTTAGCAAACGTCCAGGATACACAATCGACAGCCCCGTTTACGGGGACGATTCTGGGTTAATCCAAACCCCCAACAGTAACTTTATTGTTAGGGATACGGACAACTCCATCCTAGGACATTGCGGAGCAAACTACCTACCCGTACAAAACGAGCGTATCTTCGACTTCTTTCAGAAGTTTGCTAAAGAGACGAACGTCACGATGGAAACTGCCGGTAGCTTACGCGGCGGCAAAGACATCTGGGCACTCGCTAAACTGAACGGTGGGTTTGAGCTTCCAGGAGGAGACGAAATTAACGACTACCTCTTGTTTAGACAACCTCACGAACCTGGACATAAATTACTGGTACGCGATACCGAAATACGAGTTGTGTGCAATAACACACTGCAATTCGCACTAGGTAAGGAAGCTAAAGGCGAGTTCCGTATGAGCCACATTCATGACTTTAATGATGATATGGCTAGGGAAGCGGCTATGGCAGTTGGTCTTATGAAAGAAACGACAGCTGAGTTCCAACAAACAGCTGAGTTCTTGTCCAAGAAGAAAGCTCAACACTCCACCGTACTAGAGTATGTGGCTAGGATTTACCAACCTGCAGTATACAATGAGTATATAGAAAGCCGAACCCTTAAAGCAGACGGCAAGAAGGTTGGTGAGATCACCCCGTTACGAGATGAGTTCAGCAAGTTTTCGAACTTAGTAGTTGACGCGTTAGAACAATCTCCTGGAGCAAACTTAGCTTCAGCCAAGGGTACTTGGTGGGGAGCGGTTAACGCAGTTACCTATGTAGAGGACCATATGCGTACCGGCGAGAATAGAGTTTACAACGCTCTATTTGGTGATAGCTCTAAGCGTAAGACACAAGCTCTTGGGCTTGCAGTTGACTACGCAAAGGCAGCTTAATATGGGAGAAGTAGTAAAACTTCACAACCATGTTGTACTAGATCAAGATCTTATCAGTAAAGTCTGGGCAATGGTGAACTTTTTACGCAAGGGAGGGGAGTCTTCTCTCCCTTTGCGTAACGATGCTGAAATATTAGCAGAGATCCTTGCGCTTAAGATGTACGACCAAAATTGCGGTCTGTCCGACGAGTTTGCTGAACAAGAAGAGATACTAGATGAATGGGCGTCTCCGATAAGAGAACGTATACATAATCCGATAGGGGAATAAAATGATTGATAATGAATGGGAAGATGTCGAGTTAGACACCGATATCCCTATACCGAGTGATACGAGAGGTGCTAGAGGTAGTCGATACCCTTGGCCGATATTCAAAAAAGGGAACTCTAAGTTTTTTGCGCCTGATGACGACAACGACACATCTAAGCGGTTAAAGAACCGACTAGATCAGTCTTGGCGTACTCACAGTAAGAAACAAGATCCTGTTTGGACTTTTACTTCTCGTATTATTTTAGAAGAGAATCCTAAAACCAAAAAAGAATGTAGCGGGGTCCGAGTTTGGAGGACAACATAATGGATAAACAAATAGAGAACGCAATAGAAGATATAGACAAAATTTTAGAAGGGCTTCGTCTTTTGACAGATGCCATAAAAAATGATGTTAAACTTTTAGAACTTTCTTTAGATGACCTAAATGGAATTCTTTATCCAGAGGAAGAGTCTGGGCCTACGTCGGCATATGTCAACCAAGACCCAGACCTCAAGCATTAGTCCTTTACCTTTAGGTAAAGAAGTAGTAAAGTAGTAAACCGGCTGTTCTTTAGAGCAGCTTTAAATAGAAAGTAGAACGGAGAAATACTATGGCAGTAGCATCTGCAAAAAGCCCTTCGGCAACGAAGGCAAAAACTGCGCCAGCAAAACCTGTTGGTAATAAGAACGGCATTCCTGCCCCCACGACTGAAAAGAGCGGTAGGGCACTACAGCGTTTTGTTTACACAGGTAAAAAAGCCGAGGAGCTAAAGCCACCGACACCTCAGTGTCTAGCTTTAATTCACGGTATGTCAGGGGACATAGAGTCTAAAACATTTGATGTTAAAGACTTTACGTTACAGCTGCTCGTAGACTTGTGTGTTGAAGAAGGTGTCTTAGCGATGCCCAACACGAAGAAACCTGAGAACCAGAAAAAACGAATAATTGCTTGCTACAAGCAACGGTTAGTCGAGGAGGGTTTCATCAAGCGGATCGGGTAACAAAACACGTGGAAAGGGGGTTTCGGCCCCCAGACCACTTTATGGAGAATAGAATGAACCAAGCACAACGAATCCAAGCAGTTAGCCAAGCAGCGGCTAAAACAACCGACCCAAGAATGAAAGAGTTTTGGGAACGAACAAAGCTAACGATACTGAAACAGCGTTAAGCAATGGGAGGGAGAATGGAGTATTTATTATTTGGACTGTCTGCAGTAGTCTACCATAACCTTGGAATCGAAACAGCAGTAGTGTTTTTTGTAGTACCCCAAGCCATAATTTACCAGTTTCTACAGAAACGAAACAAGACTAGAATAGATGGAGGTCTGAGGTGACTCCTCCGCGAACAGACTCCCCTAACCTGTTCTTGTCACCAAAAACACAGTGAGCTTGACCCACTTAAGATCGAAACGGGTCTTTTTTAATTCTTTACCCCTACTGTTTTTACTCCGCTTTTTCGCGGGTTAAAATATAGGGTAGCCGCGTATTAGCGGAATTTAGAAAGATAGAAAGGAGAAAATATGAAAGAAGTCTACGACGAAGTTCTTCATATGAAGGCCGAAATAATTGGAGACGGAACAGGTATCACGGTAGTTCGATACAACGGTAATGAACACAAGTACACCCCTGAGTTTCGCAGCAAGTTTGAGACGGAACAAGAGTTCTTAGATATGGTGTTCAATGATTTTTACGAAAAAGAAGGTAACGAGCTAGACATACTCTACGAACAAATGGACGGCGATGCAACAATATGCCTAAATTGTTCAGAGTGGTTTAGTTTTGATAAACCAGATGAAACAAAATATAACGCAGTAGAGTGTAGCAAGTGTGGCTGGTACATGCTGCTTTCGAAAACTCTACCAGAGATCCCTGAACATTTAGCTAAAAGAGTGACAACAGATTACGAAGAGTGGAAGTAAAAGGTGCCTCATCAAATCCGGAGAGTAGTGGCGTCGGATGGGTATTCCTCACAGGTCCAACACAGAGAAATCTGTGTCTGTGTTAAGCCCCCCAATGCAGTATGTTGGGAGAGGTTAAAAAAGAAATGATGCTGTACGGTGGCACCGGCACACTGATGTAAAGGTGAGTGTGTTTTGTAATTTGCTGTCAATTGTTTCAACCACTACATTATTAACTAACAAAGGAAAAAAAATGAAAGAAGAAGAACTTACATTAAAAACTCGGATAAAAACAATCCAAGCAATCAACCTGCTCTGGACTAAATTAGCCGACGATCATGGACCGGAATACCTAGAAGATGAGAAAATACAACAAGCTTTTGATACCCTCGGATCGGCTTTACAGGCTGAGATGGTGAGTACAGGATGGGGTTATTTTGTACCAAAGGAAGAGATGTAATGGTAGAGATAGCGCAACCAGTCGACATACTAGCGACAAGACGAAACGGTCTATGGGAATTCAAGATCTACGTCCCAGAGAACCAGAAACCACAAGAAATAATAGTCACTCGAGAATTCAGTCACGGCTGTGAACGGGTAGGAGAGTGGCTCGACAAAGGAAGAGCTGATGGAAACTATGAATGAAAAATGTGAAGATTGCGATGTGCCTCTAGTTTATCAAGAACAAGATATGCACAGCCACGACACCGGCGTAGGAGTTCAACACTCAGTTTACGCAGAAGAATTGATTTACTGTCCTGAGTGTGAAAAGACGTACAGACCGGAGGAATTCGAATTAGTAGATTAGTAACTCTTTTTAAGTTCTTTACCCCTACTGTTTTTACTCGCGGTAATCCCCCGTTAAAATAGGGGTAGCCCCGCGTTTAGGCGCGGGATTTTAACCAATAGAAAGGAGAACGTCAATGGATTACAACCACTTGTTTAAACTGGCCGAAGAACGGTTTTACAACAAGATCAAAGACCCAGAGGAGAGGTTCGAGTCATGGGCTCAGCACAACACTAAGATCGACCACCTTGGAGGAGCTTTGCTGATGCACCTAGATCGAGGATTTGCAAAAGAACCAGAATCTACTTACTGGATTTTAATGGAAGACGGAGATAGCTGTGAGTCTGATAAAGACAGTTACGATAACCTAAATGAGATGCTCCTAGAGTGGAGCAAGACAAATGCCTAGACGATATAAACCAATCAGCAACCGCAAGGTTGCTCGACCCGATCGACCTCTCAGACCCTCGGAGCCTGTACCACAGGCTCTACGAGAGATTAATTACCCATCCCACTTTTCGACTAAGCCCTGCTCGACCTCTCGACCAGAGCGGCACTCTACTGAGGGATATACCATAGCACCGGCGTATAACAAGGGAGCGTACCAAGTTATATCGAAAGCCGACATCATCTACATAGGAAAATAAGATGCATATTAAACCAAAATTTTACGAAGCACCACAGGAAGACATTGTGGGTGAGCTAGTTATTAGAGAGGATGTACCTTTTCCAGAAAAAACCCAGAAAAGAAAAGGTAGGCCATCTTCTCCACACACACGTGTGATGGAAAAGTTAAAACTAGGCCAATCTTTTGAGACTGGCCCGTTTTCGCACGAGGAGGCCAAAAAACAATCAATATCATTGAGTAACACTGCAGCCAACACACACAAACGAAAATATTTCAACCAACAGTGGAGGCTTAGAATATCGAAGCGTTTTGACATAGACACCGAAGAATATTTCGTAGGAGTTTGGTGCGTCGATAAAGATTCATTTAAAAATATGACAAACACAGGAAAATAAGATGGATATAAAAGAAGCGTTACGGATTGTAATAGACAACGTAGAAGTTAACGGTGACTACAATATCGAAAGAGCAATTACTGTCGTAGAGGATGCATTGCAGCTTCTACCAGTGATTAGTTTCGGAAACGGACAACCGTTTTATTACGTCGAAGAGTACGACGACGAACTACATCCTGAGTGGGTTCGACGCGAAGCTCTACACTCTAACCAACAACAATAGGAGAAACAGATGAAAAATGAATGTGTGATTTGTAAAGGCGAGATTGAAGTACAGAAAACGCCCGAGGGCATAGTGTTCTGGAGCGACGGGCATAACGCCGCACCAGTGGCCGAAGGGAGGTGCTGCAGCGATTGTAACTACTCAGTAGTTCTAGCAGCGCGACTTGGAAGAACATTAGGAGCCAAAAGTTAACTCTTTTTAAGTTCTTTACCGCTACTGTTTTTACTCCGTTTAATCGCGGGTTAAAATAGGGGTAGCCCCGCGCCCGTAGGCGGGATTTTATTAACCGATAGAAAGTGAGAAAGAATGAAAAACTTAAAAATTGCCGATTTGACCGTAGCCGAAAGACTAAAAGCAACCCCTGAGTTGATACACATTCTGATGCAGGTGACTGCAAAAGAGGTAGAGAACTCACCCAACCGCGAGCTGACAGAGCTTGAGTTAGGGGATAGCGACCCGTGGGGATTTGGTGATAAGGCTATTTCACCGGCTAGAGTCGACTTGACTATGTTACGCAAAACTAAGGCGATGGAGCCTGGAGATGAGATCGTATTAGTTTTCAGAGACGGGACGGGAAGTACGAAAGTTGTAGGACTGATATACGACGGCCACGGACACGCATACACGGTTAGCTTTATCTGAGTAGTTCTCCGAGCGGCCTTACGAGGCCGCTTTAAGAAACACTTAACCAATAGAAAGGAAGAAAGACATGAGAAATGAGTATGAACAACTCTTTATAGAGGGACCAGAACTTATCAAGCATTACCTGAGCGACGAGTTCTGGGTATTGAGTGACCCTGCCGATTGGGGGGTTATCGAAAAGCCTAAAGAAAAAGAAATTGGAGATCTTAACTTACACGAACTAAGACCTACCATAGAAGAGTTCGTGATTGACTTAGCTAACCACCGAGACATCACCGATGTCGACCACAAAAACTTCGGACCCGTCGAAGTAGTTACATTTCACTGGCACAACCCTCGCGGAAAACAATACCCAGGAATGCATTACAAATTCGACGTGTGGACGAACGGACCCGCTACATACTATGAACCAATACGTTGGTACGATACACCGTATTCAGGATAGAGTAGTTCTCCGAGCGGCCTTCGAAAGAAGGCCATTCCAAGAAACACTTAAACCAATAGAAAGGAGAACGACAATGGATAGATCAGACTATCACTCAACAATCATCATGCCATTCCTCAGGGATTACTACAGGTGGCCCGATGACATTGCAACACGATACGCTGGCGCGATGTTCGAAGCACACCAACTAGTGTGCACTACAGACACTGGTGTATTGATGGATATGCGAACGGCTATGCCGAACGTATTTGACATGGCGATCACATACAGTTTTGTGAACCCCTACGTTGCAGAACTTACCGAAGGCTGGGTGGAAAACATCGGCTTCGAACCAATACAGACAATCGCTTGGAAAGACGCTCGACAAGCGTGGCTGAACGATTTGCTAGACTACGTTAAAGACCGGATGAACAAGAATCCGAAGTACCGCACTTACGATAGCGATGAGTTTCGCGAGTTCTTTGACGAGTTCAAAAACATTCCAGGAAAACACCGTAACGAGTTTATAGTTACAAGTGACGGAGTTCTACTAGGAGAAGAACCTGCCTTGGGTGAGGTTAACGGTTGATCAAGACGCCGCAACTATCTTAGGGACTCAAGGCATCCTTTAACCCTGAGATAGACTTGATAGCCTCAGTTCATTTGGCAGTGGACTGGGGCTTTTTTATGCCCAAAGACGCTATTAGATATTGAGTATATTGTTCTGTGAGAGATTTAACTTTTTTTTAAAAAACTAACAAAAACGACTAATAGATCAATAGAAGTAATAGAATCAGAGTGAAAGTCTCTAGGACAGTGGATAGTGGTGAGTGACGAAAGTAATAGAAAAACTATTAGTTATTAGATCTGTATAGGAATATAGGTAAACAGGCCATGAGAAAACTTTAAGTTTTAATAAAAAAGATTAGATATATAAATTATACTTCACCCAGTTGAAACACTCGGAATGACTGGATGAAAGAACTCAAGTACACCCCGATGGCTCCCACCGACGACGGTAACGGCTACCTAGATCCCGATGGTAAGACGTGGCAAGACCTCAACCCGAAACAAAAGAAATTCGTAAGGGAGTACGTTAAGGGACAGAACGCCACCGATGCAGCTGTAAAAGCAGGGTACACGAAGAATCGTAATGCAGCGAAGCGACAAGGCAGTGTGTTACTTAATCACAACCCACTAGTGCGAAACTACCTAATTGAGCAGGAGATAGAGGCCGAGGAAAGAGAGAAGGTTTCCATGGAGAGCCATCTATCAGCTCTACATGATTTAAGAGAGGAAGCTCGAGACCAGGGACAGATTAACGCAGCCATTACAGCAGAGATTCATCGAGGGAAGGTCGGAGGGCTTTACATTGATAGAAGGGAGGTTTTGACCGCAAAGATCGACGGATTAAGCAAGGATCAGTTGATCGATCGACTGAGCGACTTGATCAGCAAACGATTACCACGAACGATAGAGGGAGAGATAGTCAGCTCTACCTGAGTCTACTCTACTCTACTCTACTCTACTCTACTCTACTCTACTCTACTCTACTCTACTCTACTCTACTCTACTCTACTCTACTCTACTCTACTCTACTCTACTCTAC
>Ga0209337_1000730_pt1 | contig 26412 bp, 30 predicted proteins | sample LinPmetageLP53_FD_184044 | JGI IMG/M metagenome (GOLD analysis project Ga0209337, IMG submission 184044) | Marine viral communities from the Pacific Ocean - LP-53 (SPAdes) (version 2) | ecosystem: Environmental > Aquatic > Marine > Oceanic | place: Pacific Ocean | collected 2010-02-08 | reverse complement strand
TTGGCTTGGCGGGTTTGTTAGTGTTTTTCGGCATGACAATAAGATCGAACGTGGAGGTGCCGGGCATACGACGATGAAAGAGCCAAATGGCATCCTGCTCGGCAAGCCTCACGTATTTGCGAAACAGGTCCTGTTTTTCCAGATGTTCCAATCGGGGTTTGCCAAACATGCGTTCTGCAAACTCGCGATGCACGTCCCATTCGATAGGGCCGACCCTGTAGCTACGGTGCCCGATTGCCGTCCACTCGTTTGGGTGGAGGTTTAAAAGGTTTACGTTTTCCATAAGACTGCCTTTTTATCTTTTACTTTTGCGTCATCAAAAACCGCGCCGGTTTCATTCCATTTATCTTCAGCAGCCTGCATCTCTTTTTGGCGCTGGATATCTGTGCGCTCGTAGTGACCCATGTTGCCCGGAACATAAGCCGGGTTTTTGTTTTTGCGATCCAAATCCCGTTGGCGGCTTTGCATGCCCGTCTCATCGATCCAATCGGTCTTATCGACGGGGCTTTTGCATGAAAGACAGACCAGCGCGTCCCAATCGAAATGAAAAACGTGCGACCCGTGCAGGCAACGGGGGCAGGAAATATCCCGCCCGTTTACGCCCGCTCGCGTGTATTGGTTTACGAACATGATTTTTGATTTTTCTTCAGCCACTTGTCTCCTCCCTCGTTAAGGTGGTTCCACACCTCAAATTCTTTGATGTTCAAGGTTTTGGCAATGTCCATCGTGTTCTTGCGATAGACGTAAAACATGCGACAGACAACGTCGCTAGGGCGGTCATCTTGCTGCCAAGGCATTTTCCACATCCGGCGCTTCCTCCATATGAGAGACGTTGATGACATGGATGGGCGTGCTGACGCCTTTCACGTGCATACTGTCTGCTACGACGGTGTGAGCAAACCACAGGTCGCCGTCCACTTGCTGCACCAACCGCCACATTCGGTTGTTGGATTGCATGTAAAGTTTTCCGGGGATCAATGTAATTTCTCCTTATCTGAATGGTAGATGTAGTTACTGTCCAGTATGGCGCGGGCATGGTGCAGGGAAGCCGCGATCAATGTCATAATGTCTTCGGCATCGTCCAACGCCATGAGGATCTCAAGACAAGCCCCGGTGGTGATCCCCGCAAGACGCGGGGACTCCGGTAAATCTTCCAGTCTTTTCGACAAATCAATCATTTCACTCATTGCTTTTGCATAAGCTTCCTTCTGATCGTCGTCCTCGTCCTCGTCATCAAAATCGATCACCCGCGCTGTATCCTCTCCCATGCTGCGAGCATTTCTATCCTATCTTTTTTTGACAAGTCGTCCCGCTTGAGGAAAGATTTTATCAGATTGTCCATCTGAAGGCAGGCCTGTGGCCACGGCATGCTTGAGGCAAGGTTCAGCACAAGTTTCGCTTCGTATATTTCGTCTAGTTCGTCTAGTTCTTGTTCTTGTTCTATGAGGCGTTTGGAAATACTCATTAAAAAAACCTCCGAGGTCGTAACTGGTTAAACACACGTCGCAGAACGTAAGAACGCCCTACGCTTAGAAAGAAATAAACGGCGGTGATTTGGGTTGCTTCGACCGGGCTGGGCTCTAGACCAAACAGGGGCAGGCCCCAGTATGTAAAGCACCAAGAGACCCCCAAGCCGACCACGGCGTTAGTATGGGCCTCCATTAAACTCATCATGCGGGACTGCATAACTCCTCCTCTGGTTTATGGAGGCAGCGTAGATGCTGTATGCGAGTATGTCAAACAAAAAGAAACGACCCCCAGATACAGGGGGCCGTTTCAGATTCAACAAGGAGTCAACAAGGAATCATCATGCTGTACGACATGAGTAAAAGTATCCTATATCAACGCATTCATGGGTGCAATCTAAAAATACCTCTGTATAATTTTTTTATGCATAACATTCGGCGCGGGACAATTGGAGAATTGATCTGCGCTCTCAAGCTTATGAAGCTGGGGGTGGACTGCTCCATTGTGAACTACAACGAAGTGGACATCATAGCCGAGGTCCGTGGGCAGTTGCTCCGGATTCAAGTCAAATCCTCCGTTGTAAAAAAAGATCGGAAGACGCTTTACTATCATTTCTCCACGAACTCGGGTGCAGAGAAAAGGCCTTTGGAAGCATCGGGCTCGGATATCGTAGCGCTGGTCGCCGCAGACACAGAGCGCGTCATGTTCAAGACCACCGCTTCCGTGAATAAAAAAACCGCTCGTGTACGGGCGGATGTTTTTCGGGACGATAATTTAGAAGAAGATTCGTGGGCCGCGGCTATTGAAGCGATGTCTCTTCCTTGATTTCGCCCCACCCCCCGCATGTTTCGCACTCGACCCACTTCACACGGACCTCGACCCACGGGTCAGGGCCGTAGCCGCCCACCTGATACTCGTCTTCGACCCTTCCTATGCCACCGCAGTCCGGGCATTCGATATCAACCATCGGCTCTTTCCCATTTGTAGAAGATGTGGTCGTTGATACGGACCACTCGTCGATCATGCGTTCCCCACTCTGGGTAAACGTAATGAGCATGGTAATGCGTTGCGCCCTCGGTCGGATCGTCTGATCCTCCGGCAAGGGCTTTTAATGCAATGTTGTAAGCTCGCTTGTAAGCCTTCTTGTCTTTCGGTTCGTCGCTCTTGCCGTCGCAATAGTAGCTGAACTGGCATCGGTGCTTGACAGGTATGTCCGGGTTCCACCTGTACCGTGGCCCCTGCTCTACGACATCACAGACGTTACCCGGAAACCGCGCGTCATGGACCCTGTTTAAAATTACATGCGCGACGGCTTGCTGGCCAACGCGGGGCTCTCCCCTTGCCTCAAAATAAACAGCCGTGGCTAGGCACACCACCATTGCTTCAAGCATTGGTGGCGACCCACACCACGGCGTATATCGCTAGTTTAAGCGCGGCCACTGCCACGATTGTCTCAATCATCCTTGACCCCTGTATTTTTTGAAGTTGCGCCGCTGGTCCTTGCTTTTAGGACGAGTGCGAGTGCTGTTCCCAATCGTAGTCTTCTTCTTGACTGGGACAGTGTAAACCGGACCTGTGGTCTTCTTAGCCATCCGGGTTATGTTCCTTGAAGTCTTTGTGCATAATCTTTAGCTGACCACTGATCGTGCGGCCCTGCCTCTTGGCCATCTCTTTAATGTCGAGATAGACCTCGATAGGAACCAGAACAGACTTCCATTTGGTGGTATCCATACTTCACCTCCTTTCGCCTGCGAATATATACGATAAGTTAGTTAGCGCAAGACAAAAAAGACCCCGCCGAAGCGAGGTCAGTTTAAGGGAGGAGCCAGCAGGGGAGCGTTATTCCGCTTCACCCCAGCTTGCGCCTATTTCTATATCACACTGCGCCGGAACTTCCAACGGCACGGCGGCCTTCATAATGTTAGATATCTCTTCAGCTTCTTCCAGACCAGACACCGACATAGCGATCTCGTCGTGCACCTGTATCAAAGGCACGCGTCCCGTGGCGTATATATCGACCATCGCTTTCTTGGTCATGTCAGCAGCGGACGCTTGGATCAGGCGGTTGAGAGCTTTGTAGGTGTACGCCCGCTTGAGTCGGGTAGTCTCGCCGTACTCCTGCACGGCTTCTCGATATGGCAGCGCCTTGTTCATGGCAAAAGTATCGGGCTCCCAAAGATCGAAGCGGCACTTGCGACCGAGGATAGATCGTATCGATCCGCTGCTACTTCGGTCGTTCAACCTGTTCATCACCCCGTTCATCAGACCTTTCACAAACGGCACCCGGTCATGGTACTGGCGAACGAGGGTTTTGGCTTCATCGACGGGGATGTCTAGCTGTTCAGAAAGCTTGTTGACGCCCATGCCGTACATCATGCCGAGGTTAATGATCTTGGCCTGCTTACGCGGGATTTTTGCCATCTCAGCGACCATCGTGTGAAAGTCGGTGTCGGGGTCCGTGCTATATGCCTCGACAAACCCTGCCGCGCCGGACAACTCTGATCCGCGACTCCTGCCGTAGACGTGCGCGTAGTGAACCAAGATCCGTGGTTCCTGCTGCGAGTAGTCAATAGCTGCCCACTGCTGATCTTCTTCCGGCAGGAAGAGCGACCGAATCATGGGGCCCAACTCTGGATCGCGGGCCGGGATTTGTTGCAGGTTGGGATTGTTCATCGAGATACGACCCGACACCGTCCCGCCATTGTCCGACCGGATCTGGTTGATGTGCGCGTGGATTCTTCCATCATCGTGACAGTGGCTGAGAATGGTGTTGATGAAAGTACCGCTGGTCTTGTTGAGGTTACGCGCCTGCGTAATCAATCGGGGAAGTTCGTGCGGATGGTCTGAAAGAAACGCCTTCGTGAAAGAAGGCGCACCCTTTTTAGTTTTGGGGTAGGGGACACCGATTTTGTCGAAAGCTTTTGCCAAGGACTGGGCTGCCCAAATTTCAACATCATTGCCCGCAACTCGCCGTATTTCTTTAAGGACATTTTTCTCTTTTTTCAAAAGGTAATTACGCGTCTTTTCCACCCGGTCGAGATCGACCCGGACACCCCGGAACGTCATGTCAACCAAACAGGGCAAGAGATCAAGTTCAAGGTTTGCGATAGGCCAGAGCTCTTCCTTGCTAAGTTCCGAGGAGAACCGTCCCCAGAGTTCTAGGGTGAGCTCGGCATCAGCTTGTGCGTAAGGCCCGACAAACTGGGCGGGCATTTTCCACATCTCGGATTTGGGGTCTAGCCCAAACTCACGAGCTGCCGCTATCAGAGCTTTCTCAGACTTGGTCTTGTTGAGGTAGTCGTAGGACAGAGCATTGAGTGAGTAGCTGAAACGGTTCTCGTCTAACAAAGATGCAATCAGCATTGTGTCTATCACGCGACCGTTGATGGCGAAGCCCATCTGCTTAATCCAGCCCATGTCGTATTGGGCGTTGTGCATGATCTTATCAGCGGGGCAGTCAAATACTTTCTTAAGCCATTTGTTCACCAGACGTTTATCGAGGTTGCCGCCGCCCAGATGATTGATGGGCAGATACCCTGCCCAGTCTTCTGTTGCGACAGCGTAACCGACAACCTCGCCGTTGCCGGTGGGCCAGCCCGGCCCGTTCTTTTTTAGGTCCGGGTCGCGTGTCTCAACGTCAATCGCAATCTTCTTCGCGTCAAAGATGTCGGGTAGCTCGGACGGGGGCACCCATTCACTTTTCGGCACAAACATCCCCATCTGCAAGGAGGCCATCAGTCTTCTCCCCCTAGCGCGGCATATCCGCAAATATCTACCCAGCTATCCTCATGTTCTGGCGTGACAATCAGGCGAGCAAGTTTTACAGCAACCATGCACTGATACACCTGAGACACGGAGATGTCTTTTTCCAGCAAGACTGACCACAGGATCGATATTCGCTCGTGATTATCGAAAGCTTCCCCATAAGCTGTAGCGCGAGGTCCGTTAATAAGCTCTTTGGCGGTCTCCAAAATTTCATCGCGCTTCATATAAGGTAACTCCGGTTTAAATCTTCGGGTTCTACAAAATAAAGATTTTCACGTGTTCTTGTTACGCCAACATAAAACACGCGGTGCAGATCATCGGCATCAATAGCTGCCGCAGCCTCTGCCGCGGGGGAAAGGTCCGTGAGCAGTACGACGTTGTCCGCCTCACCGCCTTTTGATCCGTGAATCGTGGACACTGTAACGCGGGGCTCGGCATTGAACTTCTCACCACGCCGGAGCATGGCGACAATGTAAGCCCGCTCGTTATCCGGGATCAGGTCCATAGCTTCGTGCCAGATGGATTCCTGATCGGCTAATAGGCCGTGATTATCAATCAGATCTGGCATGGTTAGTTGGTCGCTGTCCTCAACACCCGGCAACTTTTTAAAGCCCCGTTCTACGCGGGTCTTTGTACTCATGAGAGAGTATACACACCTAGCTTCTTCACCGCTAACGGCGGTTCCTTTTCTCAGGCGTTCCCAAGCATTGACCGCCGTGCTGATCTTGTCAGAGATGGACCGTCGTCCGCGGTCGTTGAACAGGACGCCCATGCCTCGCAATTCTTGCGACAGAGGCGAGAGCATGTAGCCCGCTTGCCCCATGATGAGCCAAGAGCCGTGGCTCATGTCCAGTTCTGCGAGGCCCGAGATCTGCGCCACCCGGCCCCTTTCCTTTCGCGGGTTGTACTCCTTGCGATATCGACGGTTGATGCGGTTGGCGATACGCTCCGCGACCTTGTGCACAGAGCTGGGGACACGATAGGACTGCGCCAGAATTTCTGCTCCGCCGGGCAAGTTGATGAACTGCTCTACGTCGGCTCCAGCCCATCGATAGATGGCTTGGTCGTCATCTCCCGCGCAATACATGCGCTCCGACTTTTTGTCGAGAATGTGTGCGATGTCCCACTGGAGCGGAGACAAGTCCTGCGCCTCATCGAGGAAGGTCAACTGAAAATGCGGGCAGCACTGGTCGGCGTTCGCAATAAACTGACTCAACATATCCGTGAAGTCGTACATCTCGAATTTTTCTTTGTAGGCCGTAACACTCTCGTCAACATATTTTACAAGGTTCCAATCAGCGTACAGGTTGCTATTGTTATACTCGTCTCGCAACTTGGTCTTCTTTAGACGCGCCAGATTTATCAGGGACAAGACCGGATCGTTTATTTTGCTGGAGAAAGTGTCTCCGTCGTTGTCTTTGCCGTCCACGTTCTGAAAGCGGTGCCCTATGACGCCGCCCAGTTCCCTGTAGTTCGAGGGCTGCATGACCTCTTCTGATCGGATTCCAACCTTCGACAAGGCTAGACTATGTAACGTGCGAAAGTGACTCAAATCCTCGTCGGGATTGAGGTTGAACCGCTTTGCGGCCCGTTCTTTTGCTTCGTTTGCCGCCTTACGTGTGAAGGCAAGAAAAGCAATGTCCACGGGGTTGACGCCCCTCTCAAGAGCATCATCCACCATGTTAAGAAGCGTCGTCGTTTTTCCCGTTCCCGGCGGTCCGAATATCCGAAACATTTTTGGCCCTTTGCTTGGCTACGATTTGTCTCACCCGTTCCCGAGTAAGACCGTATTTTTTCCCTATAGCGGACAAGGTCATAAGCTCTTCCTTCCACAAACGTAGAATCTCTTCATCGCGTTCCATTAGAACGGCACCTCTTCGCTCTGGAAGTGAGGAGCTTCGATATCTACGTCGGACACCTCGAACGAGGGGACGGCCCAAACGCGGACGGACCGACCTTTGATCTTCATCACTATGCTCTCTCCATGTATGTCGCGTAATCGCTGGGCAATTTTGTGCGTCTTCAGTTCAAAGAACTTGTTCTTCTTGAGGTGCCCTTCAAAGTCACGCAGGCGGAAGTAGGTCGTGCCGCGCTCCTCGTCGGTCCACGGTCGGCGCAACAAGATCTCTTCCTTGTCCTGCGCCTGCTGTAGGTGACGGCAGAACTCTTCAAGGTAGTCGTAGAATTGACCGTTGATGCTGGCGTCCTGCGCGACTTCCATGATGGCGCTCTCGTTGTCTCGCATCTCCGACATCAGCGTGCTGATTCTAGACTCCCAGTTCTGCTTGCTCATTGTCATTGGCATCTGGTTTAGCTGCTCCATGCAAGCTTTCTGGAAAGCGGGCTGGTTCAACAGCCCTTCGGTGTCGAGCTCCAACGGCTCCCCGCTCAAATCCAAGAACCACACAGGCGGTGTTGAATTGTATTTTCGGAGGTTGGCTACAGCGGCACCCTGCATGGCGGCACCCACCCCAAACTTGCGCGTCATGCATAAAGCTTTGTCGCAGTGGGCGTTAATCGGAGCATCGTTGCATTTGTAGACGTAGTCCTTTCTACCAAGCTGCTTGGCAATGACGTTAACTTCGTTCAGCGGCAGCGGGGGTTCTAAATACGTTAGGTTGTAGGTAAGGATTTCTGTTTCCCATGTGTTGGGATACGCTTTCCGGAGGTACACGCCGATGTTGAACAGGCCGTTGTTTCGACCGCCTTCGCTGATCTTGTTCTTGAATAAGATTTGCAAGCACGGCGGGGCTCCTGCCCAGTTCGATTTTGGGTCGTCCTTGATCTGTAACGCCGTAACCTGTTCAGCCGTCTGGACGTGTTCCTTGTACAACGCAAAGAACTCTTCCAGCGTAGCCGCGGTGCCGTCTTCGTTAATGCCGTAGCGCATGCCGTCTTCTGCGTTAAAGTACGGCAGGTTAAGGAAGTTGCCTACGTCACCACGATCCAAATGGAGCTTGACCTGCTTCGGGAAGATTTCACTGCCGCCATATCCGAGGGCCGCAGACACTTGTTGAAGCGTCGTCTGCATGTCCTTCGCATCGATTGGCGTGACGGTGAACAAAAAGCAGTGTGCTCCGCCGGACTTACTGCGACAGACAATAAGGGGCAGCTTCATGCGCCGGATTTTCTCGACAAGAAGCTTGTGGTCGAGCGGGTACTGATCGATGTCGATACAGCCCCAGCGACACTGGTTGTTCTCGTCAATAGGAATTATTCCGAGCGACCGCTTGCCCGCTAGGTGCTCCTCCCAATGCGCCAAGGTCCGTGGTTCGCGAACAATGAACGCATCTCCCGTGTTCTTGCCGTTGGCAGCTTGCTTCTTTATTTCAAATGTGCCGTGCGCCAACTGTAGTCCATCAAATATGGACTGAAACTTTTCTGAAGACATTATAACCCCTTGAGAGTGGGGGCGGGGACTAGCCCCGCCCACCTGACTAGAACGGAACGTCGTCGGACTGCGAGGAGACGCTACTTTCGTTCTCGTGCTTCACGACGACATCGCCGGAAAGCACGCTCTCAGAGAAGGTTTTTGCGCGGGCATAGACCGACGCCTCTTCAACCGGTCCAACTCGGCTGATATCCCAGCCGTGCCAAGATCCCTTGCTGTTCTCTTCAGACACGCTTTTCAGGTGATACACGTGACTGAAACGAGGCGGGGTAAAAGGACCGTTCTTGCCCTGCATGGTCAGCGAAGAAATCATCGAGTTCCACTTGCGGCTTTTCTTGAGCTGCGTGGACTTCATCGCAATGAGCGCGGTTTCGACAGAGCCGTCTTCACCGACGATCATAACGAAATGCTGATGCGTCTCCTCAATGTACTCACCATTACCGCCGACAACGTATTCCTTGTTGTCTTCCGACGAACGCTCGGTCTTGGGGAGGTCCGGAGCTCCCGGTGCGTAGATCGCCTGCGGCGCTCCGCTACCAGAACCCCGCGGTGCCCACTGAATAAACCGACGCATGTAGGCGCAAGGGATGACGTTCAGCCCCCCTTTGCCCTTGTACACCGTGTTGTTGACGGTGTTGAAGATGTCACCCTTCCGGGCCTCTTCCATCTCATCGAGAATGGGATCAAGACCGGACAGGATTTTAAGAAACGGAAGCGCGAGATCTTCAACGCCCATGTTCTCCATACCTGCGCCAGCGTCGGCCTCGAACATGCCGGGGTCAAACGCTGCTACTTCGGTCTTCTTCTTTTCTGCTACTGCCTTGCCAGCCATATTATTAGCTCCTCTTAATTGTTGCACGTTGTCCGACCCAAGCGCCGAACATATCCATCGGGAATGAATCCCCGTTTTCGACACGCTCACGAACAAAGGCCCGGAGTGTCTGCGGGTGTATGCCCGTCTTCTGGTCCGGAACGTAACCCTCCGTTTCGCAGAAGGCCCGGAAGGCCGACGCTTTATCGTCCTCGCCCCGCCCGAACTCAACACCAACCGTGTTCTTGATGATGTCGTCATACCCCTTCTCCCTCAACCATTCGTAAGCTCGTTCACGTTCAGCCACGGGAATAGATGCTCCGTAGGTCTGTTTAATCTCGACGGTCGATCCGTCATCGAGCGATAGTTTTGAGAGGCCCATCTCTGCAAAGACGGTGGGCAGGTCTTCATCCGTGAGCTTCAGAAGTTCGTGCTTCTCCTGCTTGAGTTCTTGTTCAAGCTGAGATACCCTTTCTTCCTTGTCTCGGATACGACGGGCGATGGAAGCTACGTTTCCAAGTTCGCCCTGATCGATTTTTTCGACGGAGGAGGCAACGGTACTTTCGAAGTCCTCTTCCATCTGTGACAGTAGGTCACTCATTTACTTCTCCTTCGTGGTTAAAGGATCCTTTCGGTCCTTGACATTCCCTGATATAATTGGATATGTAGGGATGGTCAACCACTTTTTTCGAAAGAGCCATGACATATCAATTTGAGACAAAGCCGTTTGCCCATCAGCTCCGGGCGTTTGAAGATTCGTGGGCCGCGGACTATTACGCGTTGTTCATGGAAATGGGCACAGGAAAAACGAAGGTAGCTATTGACACCATCGCCGCGCTGTATGAGTCCGGCGACTTAAACGCAGCCTTAATCGTGGCTCCGAAGGGCGTTTACGACAACTGGGTAAAGGGGGAGATCCCGGTGCATATGCCGGGTCGGATAGACCGGCTCGTTGTCCGTTGGATACCCGCGAAAACAAAAAAGTTCGAAGAAGAGCTTGAGGGGCTATCGGATCTTGAGCCCAAACATCTTCGCATGTTCGTGATGAACGTGGAAGCGCTTTCGACGCCTCGTGGGGCCCGCGCTGCGTATGACTTTTTGAAGCGTTATCCCAACAACATCATGGTTGTGGACGAATCAACGACAATAAAAAATCGCACCGCGCAGCGTACCAAGAACATTGTGACCCTCGGCACTTATGCCAAGTATCGTCGCATCCTGACAGGGTCGCCTGTCACGAAGAGCCCGCTCGATCTCTACAGTCAATGCATGTTCCTGTCGGACCGTGCGCTGGGGTTCAAAAGCTACTTTTCTTTCCAGAACCGCTATGCCGTTGTTCAACGTCGCACGATGGGCCCGAAAGCTTTCCAAGAAATCGTAGGTTATCGTCGTTTGGACGAATTGTCAGAGAAGCTCGACACGTTTAGCAACCGCGTTCTGAAGGAGGATTGTCTGGACCTACCAGACAAGGTTTACATCCGCCGAGACGTTCCGCTAACGCCGGATCAAAAGCGCCTCTACGATCAGATGAAGAAGTTGGCTCTTGCCATGCTCGACAACGGCGAGCTTGCGACCACGGCTAGCGTACTTACGCAAATCATGCGGCTCCAGCAAATTTGCTGTGGCTTCCTGACGCCTGACGACGGCGAGACGCAAGAGGTGCCGCACAACCGCTTGAACGAGTTGATGGACATTGCGGAAGAGGTGCAGGGCAAAGTCATCATCTGGGCGACGTACACTCACGACATCCTTGGTATTCGTGGTGCGTTGGCCAAGAAGTATGGCGACGACTCCGTGGCCTGTTACTACGGAAACACCCCACAGGATGAGCGGCAGGATATTGTCGAGAAGTTCCAAGACCCGGAAAACCCGTTGCGGTTCTTTGTGGGCCAGCCGCGAACAGGTGGTTACGGCATTACATTAACCGCAGCTAGCACTGTGGTGTACTACTCTAACAGCTACGATCTGGAGATTAGGATTCAGTCCGAAGACCGGGCGCACCGCATTGGTCAGAAAAAGTCGGTGACATACATCGATCTCGTATCACCAAAGACGATTGACGAAAAGATATTGGGCGCGTTGAAGGCTAAGATTGATCTGGCAGGACAGGTGCTGGGCGACGACGCTCGGCAGTGGCTTATCTGATCGAGACGAGACTGCCGATACCGCTGTTCACTGCGCCTCCTTGACCATAGCCGCGGGCCGCGAACGAAGTTACGCTGCCCATTGGGCTGTATCCGGGGTCCGGGGCAAAACCCGCCATTATTCCAGTTTCGGTTGAGGGCGTACTTACTCCGGGGGCAGACACGCTGGCCGAGGGGCCTGTCGTTTGTCCCGGATCTGTAGCATTCGATATAGCCGCGGAGAATGATCCCGGTGTAGTGTCGAGACCAATCGCCTCTGTCACAGCGGACTCAACGGCTCCCGGGGTAGACAGGCCCGTGGATATTCCCTGTGTCCCAATAGATACATTCGTATCAATACCAAGACCACGGCCCACGGTTGGGCCTAAAGTACCAAGGGCCAAGCCCGGGAGGCCGCCGACCAGAGAACCGACCACACCGGGTATACTAACGTCTAAGCCAACTACTCCGCGCCCGTACTGGTCATGTGTCTTGGTGATGTCGATTGGGCTGAAGAAATTAAATGCCTCCGCCAGCGGCCCAAGAGCGACCTGCGCTGCGTAGGCATCCATCTCGCCCTGCGCTTCAGCTTCGGCTTGGGCGTTTGCAGCGTCCTCGTTGGCTTGAGCCTGTCCCGAAGAGTGGGAGCCCGCGGGACCGGGAGAGGTTGGACTGTCGGGACTAAACCCGCCCATCAGGCCCGCGTTCGCGGTGTCGCTCTCGCCAGCGCCACTACTACCGCCGTCACCACTCAGCAAAAGAAGCTTGCGACCCCAATAGTCGTCAGCTTCTACGCCCGACGTGGTGTAGATGTCGTTGAAGCCGTCTGCACAAGGGCTTTTACGCTCGTACTTCATCGCTCCGCTCCTGCAACATCTGCGCGTGTGCCGGTACAAAATTCAGTCGGTTGTTCCGTGGTCCGCGAAGCGTGAACGCTCCCACGACGGGATACGTGTCGATGTAGCGCTCCGTCAAATCCAACTGGACCATGCGACCAATCTGGTAGCCGTTGTCGTACGGGGCAATCAGGTCGATCACGAACAAGTCCCCGGAATCGTGGTCCGCGAACCAGTCTTCGGGTTGCAGCTTCCGGGTTTTCGTCATGTAGCCCATTGCTGCGTCGCGCGTGAGGAACGCATGGCTGTACAGGCCGCACGGAGAGCCGTCATCCTGACGATAGAACACCTTCATTTTCCCGGCTTCGAGGGCAGGCATAATTAGGCGCTCAAGGTCGTGGACGTACCACTTCCTATGAACGTCTGACTGAAGCATCAGGTGTAGAACGTCGCCAATCATCCGAGCAGGCCACCAATACCTTGCTGGCTCCGGATCATGGATGATGCCGGGTCGTTAGGAAAAAGTGCCGCATATCGCTGCCGTGTCTCTGGGGATGCCGGAGCTTGGGTGGGAGCCGAAGCTACGGACTGAGGTGCCGGGGTCGGCGCAGGACGTGGCGGGATAGGCGGCTGCTGCGCCGCCGCAACCGAGCGGGTGGGAACCGCAGGTGGGCGTACAGAAGAGCGTTGGTCGGGGGTGGAAGCGGGGGTGAACATGGGACCGTATCCGTATCCGGGAACCTGTGGTGTCGGAGCCTGTTCTTCCACAGGATCATAGTCCTCACTTTCGCGGATGCTTTCCCGAAGTACGGGAGGAGCCACCCGTTGCACCGGAGATAACGGAGCCACAAAACCCTTACCTTCTAAAATCTTGCGAAGATAATTGGCCAGACCCAGCTTTTCGTTATCATTTCGCGGCTTACGCATCATAGCCGCCAACAGCTTGGGATCTCGCATAAGCTCGCTAATCACATCCGTTTGCAGACCTGCCGGGATATTCGAAAACAGCTTTCTCATGGCTTCGGCACCCTTGCCCGCCGCGACAAGAGCACCCGGTCCGCTTTGACCACCGGTCATGGTTCTCTGAATTTTTGTACCAATCGCAGAACCAGTGATTGCAAGGTACATGTCGAAGACCGGACCGACCTGCTCCACTAACTGGTCTACGGTGCCGTCCGCGGTGGCAATTTCCAACTTCAACATCTCTTCCATGATGTTTTTTAAATTTTTGGACTCGGCACTGTTCATAACGCCGTTGGAAGTCATCCAATCGACCATTGATACACGACCTTGGGCCGTGGACATTGGCTCAAAGATAGCTTTGTAGAACTCGCTGGGGCGAAAAGTTCCGGTTTCGCTGGCTCCTGCTCGGGTAAGAGCGTGTTCCAGAATAGCTGACTTTAAGCCGCCCAAAGCATCGATTTGACCTTGTTCACCAAGCTCTTCGCTTTTTGCGACCTTTAGAAGTCTATTCAAAGCTCGCGCAGGCGCTTTGGATCGCAGGGCTTCTGCGATAGCCATTGAAGCGCTTTCTGCCCCGCGCATCCGAGCACTCCCCTCTGGCGTTCTCGGATTGATTAGATTGTAGAAGCTGACCTCATTTAAAGCCTCTTGACGAAGGCGCTTGTTTATTTCACTAGTTTCATCAAGAAGTACAATGGCTTTTTCAGAGTCTAATAGATCGTCTCTTATGGTCGGAAAAGAGTCGAGCAATTCTTTATTTTCGTTTACCCATCGGCGAAGGGTGCGAAGGCTCATGGTTCCTGAGTCCGGGTCAAACGCCGCCGCTCGCGCATTACGCAAAATCGCCTCGGTAACACCATTGAGTGTTCCGGCGGTTTCCTGCGCCCCCTCTAAGCCTTGCTCGATGGCAAACTTACCAATGTCGTTGATCTGAGCCAGTCGAAGATACGTGGGATCCGCACCGCCCTGTAGGGTTCTACGGGCCAGAAGTTCTGGGGCAATTCGCTCCGCTCCGGTCTTAACCGTAGACATGGCTTCCCCTGCAAAAGCTCGCGTAAACGTATCATTCAGAGCGCGGCTATAGGCACGAGCACTGTCGTAGGCCATTGTAAACTGGTCTAGAAATAGGTCTCCCTGACCCCCCTTAGACCCTATGGAATCTAGATCATCCAACAGCGCATCTGCCATTTCAAATGCAATGCGGGCGTTGTTGGATTTGCCCTGAGACGCTAATTCGCGCCCAGCCTGTAGGGCCGCGCTTCGCATTTCAGAAAGTTCTTTTGTAGTAAGGTCCGAAGAGGGCGGTATCGGGTTTCCTTGAGCGTCAACATCAAAGCCCAACTCATTTTTCTTTCTTGAGACAAAGCTTTGAAGCCTTGCCAATCCCTCAATAGATTGCTCGCGATATTCTTTTGTCATTCCATCTAAGCCGGACCAATACTCCAGAAATTTTGGAGGATCGGAAACGTCTACGGGGACGTTAACTACCGGGACTGCGGTCCATAGCTTTCGTTCTTGGTTACGCGCAAAGCCAATGTTAGCTTCGATGGTGTCAAACAATCTTTCGGAAAGAGCTAGATTTGACTGCGGGGAAAAACCGCGGATTCTTTCGAATGCCCGGAGAACGCCGCTCGTAGATTCTTGTAGTCTAGCCGTGAGACCGCCCTCAAATACGTCCGCGATCATATCTGCGGCGGCTTTTAAAGCATCTTGGTCTCCCGTGGTAGAAAGACCAACAATTAAATTGCGGAGAGCTTTGAAAGAAGCCTCTTTTCCAGAGCGGGCTTCTTTACCAATAGCACTTCCCATATTTTCCAAGGAGGCTTCAATGGCCAGAAGCGTGGGGCTTCCTGTTTTTGTCCCCGCCGTTTGAATAATAGGTTTTCCTGTTTCCGTATCAAGCAACAAGCTGGAGACTTCATCAGAAGCCAGCCTTTCTATGACGGCATCAAGGTCTTCGCCTTCTGCCTCAAGAATGTCCATAATTCTCTGAACGCCCTTATTCTGGCGGCGACGCTTTACTACGTCTAGAGAACCTACAACATCTTTGGTGCTCTCCCGGAGGCCCTCTTCTCTAACCTTCCTGAAAATGTTTCGGATACCGCCAAAAACTTGCGCGGTCGGACTTCTTTGTACAATTCCGACAGCGGCGGCGGGCGTCAGTCCGCCCAAGATTTCATAGGTTATTCTACGGCTAACACTGGAAGGGGCGTCCTCTTCCGCTCGGTACGCACCCACTGCTTGTCCTGTACCCGCAAGAATTTCCGCTCCAGCAACAGTTTTAGGAGCGGCAAAAGCACCGGTTCTGGTCTTGCCCAACATGCTTTCTATGGCAGCGGCCACCCGAACGGAACGGCTGCGGTCTGCGGGCTCTGTTCCTTTTAACAGGTTGATGTGAGAAGAAAACGGCCCCTTCGGTTTTGACAGGTTGTTGAGATATGCCGCGACCCCAAGGTTTGCATTTTTCGGAATAAGGAAAGGAAGCGGCAGCCAAGCCAACGCGCCCCCAGCCGTCTTACCGGCTTCATACGCCTTGGCTTCTCCCGGAAGAATTACGCGTTCAGTGCCCAATAGGTAATCGGAGAACTCCGAGCCGCCCTTATATCCTAAAAACCCACCTCCTACGCCAAGCACAAGACTGCTCACCAACTTTGCGGCGGGGTGCGGGAGAGGTATTTTAGCACCTGCTCGCGCTCCACCAATTGCACCGGTCAAGCTAAAAATTTGAGGCGCGGCTTCTCTTTTTAGGCCCTCAAAAAAGGTAGCACCCTCGTCGCCCACCAGTTTTCGGCCCTCTGGATCACGAACAAATAGGCGGATAATATCTTCGCTCGTCAGTCGGCGCTCTGCGGGATCAAGGTCTTTGGTCTCAGGGTTAAGATCATAAAAAGATGACGTGCCCTTAATCAAGTTGTCGAAGGTCACAAAGCCTTCCGGGAAACGTCCCCCTACCTCACCAGCAACTTGACGAGCCAAGCCCGATAGAGGGTCTTGCCCCGCATCGCGGACGACACGGCTGAACTCATCTACCTGTGCTTTTGAAAGAACAATAGGTTCAAGTTGAATCGGGTCGGTAAGGTTTAACATTAGTTATCCATTAGCTTTCGCCACGCGTCTATTGCGGCACCGGATCCGGTGGCCGAAGGGTCCGCCGGAACGGTTTCTAAAAGACTAAGAAGACGCCGAAGTTCATTGTTGTTAGTCATGGTCGCGTCTCGATCTTTTTCGGAAAGAGTTCCGCTTTCAATTTTTGAAAGATTATTAGTTAGCTGGTCGATAGCCACTCTTTTCAACGAAATCAGTTTACGCGATTCTGATCCCGGGTTAACAAAAAAAGCTTCTTCGTTAGGGAAAAGCTCTCCAACGTTTTGCATTTCGGCGACAGGAAATCTCGGGTTTACGACAAGCGCAGAACGACCGAGGATACGGATGGCTTTCAAGTAGTTTCGATTATCCGGAGTATCCGAGAAAAATTCAATACCGGCAAAACCACCTATTACTGCGTTTATTGCACTTCCTATTCTTGCCCACGGTCCCGTTCCGTCTAATGCTGCCCGAACGGCGTCCTTGACAAAAGTTTCCTGTTCCCCGGTCAAATTTACGGGATCGCCCCTTGTTCCAACACGAAGGTCCGTGATACCCAGAGATAAAAACTCTTGAGCTATGGCATCAAGCTGCTGCCCCGCCACAGCCCGAATACGAGCGTTTTTTGCAACAGTGTAAGCAATGGTGTCACTCAGGGGCGTAGAACCGGTCGTGGGTATATTTTGAGTTTCACCCTTCTCATCGGTGTAGGTGCGCCCGCCATCATAACTTAAAACGATTTTGTTTTCGTCTTCTATCAAGAACGCTTTAGCAGGTTTTTGTTGCTGTGTTGGAACGGTCCGAAGCTCAAATACGGTGCCTTGCTCCTTGTTGTTAACGGCGTTAGCGGCGGCTACCGCAGCGCGGCCCGAATTCGTAGATATGTCTACATACTGTTCCGTACCTGTGTCGGTGTTAAATATAATTCTATAATCCGGGTCCAGACCTTCCGCAATCTCTTGTTCGTAAACGACCCGCGTAGTTGACTCAGCCCCGTCTTTACCGGGAATAATCTCCACAAGCTCGTTTTCCATCTTTTTGAAGATCGGCTTGGCGGGAAGCGTAAACAGGGTAACCGTGGAGCCGTCCAAGTTTGTTTTTACAATCCTGTCCCCCAGAGTTCTTACTTTTTCCCCTTCGCGAAGATTCAAAATAACTTTTTGTTCTTCACGACTAAGCGCATCATATATATCCCGCGGAATACCTTTAATGGCGTCTTCTTTGAGCCCCCGAAGTTTTCTTTGGTCCTCCTCGGGCAAGACTTCAAACTCTTCCTTGGTAACTCCAAACTTATTAAAGAAAGCCTTTTCCGAAATAAGATCGGGTTTAAAAGCGGTGTCTACGGTGGCTCCGGGGTTTTCAGAAATTAACCGTTCTATTGTACGCAGCCCTCCCGGGGTGCTTTGGTTAAACGAGCCCAAGGGCTGGCCTTTGGCATCAACCACGGTGGCAAAAGACGCCGTTGCAGAAGGAGTAACAATCTTTTCGACAAAAGCGCCGGGATAATCTCGCTCGAATTTAACCTTTTGCTGCTGACCCGCCTCCGTGGATAAGTCCACCTGACCTACACGAGTTCGTCGTCCGGTTTCGTCATCTCTCGTAAAGACGTTAAAGATCTCGGGATTATACGTCTTTGTCTCGGGATCCTTAATATCTGGAGTACCGGGGTAAGACCCAGCATTAGCGGCTTGCGCTTTTCCAAAGTCCACTCGACCTTGGGCCGTCGAAACATCAAAGACGCCGAGACTGCTTTGGCCGTCGGCAGAAACCAATGTTTTGTAATCGGGCTTCTGTGGTTTGGCTGCCGCAGTACGTCGTTCTTGTTCTGCTTTAAGGGCCGCGGTCCGTTCTGTCTCCGCTGCTCCCAACGCTGCCAGATCAAGCTTCTGTTGGGATTCACGCTGCTGCTGCGAAAGGGCAGAGATGGTGGGGAACACCTTAGAAGTTTCTGCCGCCTGTGCGATTTTCTCGCCCAAGCTAGCGCCGACACGACCGCCGGTCGCACCGGCTAGCTGAAGACCAAAGTTGGCAATCGTAAACAACGCCTGCGACTGGGCGGCGCTACGTTGCTCTTCGGGGTCTCCAAGAATACCCCGGTAAACGTCCCGCTTCTGTTCGAACACGTCCTGCAAGGAGGCTACCCCGCTCCTTTGCGGAACAGGAATCATAACAGGCTGGATAAAGGTCTTATCGCCATAAGGGCTACCCACATTTAGACCAGCAGCACGCTGCTGTGCGGGCGAGTTCCCCGCCTCCATCATTTGTGTCAAATCTGCCGGAACGAGAGGTTTTGGAGCCATTTAGGCCATTCCTTGCATCTGCGGTTCTGCGCCACCGGCCAGCGTCATAACGCCCCCTGCCATGTCACCCTGAACCGGAGTGGTCATCTCCTGTGCGGCTAGTGCACCTACACCCGCATCGATATTATCGCTCGAAGCCATCGTGTCTTCAACCATAGAAAGCTGTACGATGGGCTGAACAAGAGCCAGAACTGACTCTGGCGTCTGCATGGCGTCTTGCTCGCCTACCAGCGAGGCAAGCTCGGAACGGCGCTCTTCGACCGTGGCTTGATCGCCACGGACCATGTTCATCATCTCTTCGTAGTTTTCCGCGGTTTCCGGATCGCCATAGTCCTGCGCTTCAGAAGCAATCATCTGCTGGACTTCTGGTCCACCACTAGCCTGCATCGCGCCCATCACAACTTCTTGCTCTGGCGGCGTCATCGCGGCAGCCGCCGCAGGCATCTGCTGGGCCATCGCGCCCATGTCAGAAGGCATTACCATCGCCGGACCACCCTCTTGGCGGCGGATTACCGGCCCCGGCATTTCCTGCATTTCCATGTCGCCACGAGGCGGATAGTAATTCTCTTGCCTCGGCATCATGTCTTGAAAATACTCCGGGGCTAGCTGAACCGGAGGAGGAAGTTCTGAAGAGGGAAAAAACCTTTCCACCTGATCCATTTCCGATAAGCTTGGGGTCTTTGGCCGTCGGTCTAACAGATCCATTTCACCCTGCGACATGCGAGGGGAATACGGCATCCTGTCTTGAAAATACTCCGGGGTTAGGTTAACCGGAGGAGGAAGTTCTGAATAGGTATCCCGAGAAATACCTTGCCGCTCCAGCAGATCGATCTCAGCCTGCGACATGCGGGGGGAATTTGCTGCCTGAACCCGACGCTCCATCTCTAAAGCAAAAGACTGAAGCTCTTCTAGGCTTTCCGGAGGGCGACCTATGGCCTTTAAAAAAGCCTCTGTCGCAGCATTAACTCCGGCCTCCAGCGCAGGGTTACCACCCTGCTGCATCTTAACGCCCCGACCCATCAGGATATCCTTCTGAGTGACCTTGCCGTCGCCACTCAGGTCAGGGAACGCGGCCCCACCGTTACGAAACATCTGTCGATTCATTATGCCGCGGTTCATCATCCGAATAATCCTGATTTAGCTGCACCCGCCGCCGCGCCGAGACCCGCGATGCCAAGACCCAAGAACTGCTGGGCCGGAGACACCGACGGAGAAGCTGCCGCCGAGATAGTTTGTTGAGTAGAAGGAGCGCCTTTATAAATGTCCGACAAGAATGAAACGCGCTGATAAGGTTCGTACAACTGAGCAAGTTCGCCCTGACGCTGCGCTTCGAGCTCGGCTTGCTGCTGGGCCTGCTGACGCGCACCCATTTCGAAGACGCCCTGCTGCTCGCGCAGAAGACGCTCGGAGAGCGTTTCGCCGAGGGCGGACTGTCGCAGGCCGAGCGTTCCAAGCGCCTCGCCAGTCTGAAGTCCTAAAGTCCCAACCTGCTGACCCGCCAGCAAACCAAGAGACCCGATCTGCTGACCGGCCTGTTGCTGACGAAGCTGTTGGTTCTGTGCCGCCTGCTGGGCTTGAAGAAAGTTCTGCGCCTGCGCCTGTGCAAGGGACGAAGCTCGATTACGGTTGATTTCGGCCTCGGAAATGGCCGCACGGCCCCCGCCAAACGCACCCGCGCCCGCGGCTTGCAGGCCGCTCTGCGCCGCCTGAATGTTGTAGGCCCGGTTGATTTCGTCTTGAACCGCCTGCTGGTAGGGGTTCATGTAACCCTGAATCATTTCCCCGGTAATCGGACCAGCGCCCTCGGCCAACATGCTTTGCCCCGTGGCTACGCCGGGCTGAATATAATCAATGGCTTGCTGTTGAGCACCCGTGATCGGGGCATAGCCCTCGCCCATTGTAATGCCAGCTTCTTCCAAAAACGGACGATATGCACCGATACCGGCTTCGCTAAGACCAAAAGCAGCTTCCTGAAGACCCGAAGGCGTTGCAACCTGCTGGTTCGGCAGGGTGATAGGCTGATCGGCCAGATCTTTGGCAGACTGTAGAAGCCCCAACTTTAAGGCTTCAATTTCCGGAGCTTCCCGTTGGATTATTTCTTGTGTTTCAGCCATTACGACATAGCCCTTCCGCGCCGCTCAAGGCCACGCATGATACCATACATGTTGTCGATACCGTTATTTAGATTACCGTTACCCGCGCCCTTGACGGCATTCGTGGTCATTACAAATTCGCCCGGCATTAGTAGGGCACGAACGCTGTCTTCGTTCGGAGTGCCTTCGTAAGGCATGATGCCGCCATTTCGGCGCGGGTAAACTTCTCCGCCTTCTGCCGCACGCATTGGACCAAAGGGGTTTTGTAGGCGTTCACGCTGGCGGGCCAGATATTCCTGAAGACTTGCAACTTGCGGGGATTCCGGAAGCCCGTAAGCGCTGGCGACCGTGGTCGGGCCCGTAGCAGAAGTTGGCGTGATGGCCGCGGTCGGAAGCGTGTACTGCGTGCCGCCTGCTGCCACGTCCGCGGCTAGAAGGTCTGCTCCGGTCGGTCCTCTTTTCAGGCCAAGAGGAGAAAGTTCTTCTTCCGTTGGAACCGGGGTGTCGAGCAAGCCGCCCGCCAAAAGGCCCGCCCCGGTAAGGGCTGCGGTGGGGCCAAATCTTGTTATAAGGCCCGGCTGCGCTGCTGCGGCAGCAACTTCACCGGCTTTGATGGCAGCCGCCTCTGCCGCGGAGCCGGTTATTCCCGCTGCCGCGCTGCTATTTAGACTTGCTTTTGTGGCAGCAAGGCGTGCCGTTTCTCCCGCCTGCGCGATGTCGACCTTACTTTGCCCGCCGCGGAACAGGTAATCACCGGCAGTATCCGCATAATCACCGGCTTGCTGGAAGAAGGACCGCTCGGGGGCCGCGGTGGTCTGGTAGCCCGCGTCCATGTAGCTGTAATCTATTCCGCCATAAGGCCCGACATCTCCCGCGATGGTCGTCGGCGTCGCGGTCGAAGCCGCAGCCGCCGGAGCCGGGGTAAAGGTAGGATCGTAACCGTACACCGGTGTATCAAATACGGGTGTAGGCACAGGCGGCTTGACTCTGGGAACCGCAACCGAAGTGTCATAAGGAGAAACCGTGGTGGCTGCTGCGTTTGCTCGTCCGCTTTGAAGTGCTCGCATTGTTTCAGAGCTCGGTGACGGACCGGCTGCCGGGACATTGCTTACGTCCGGCATATAATTCAAGTCCGCGGAAGCCACGTCCACACCGGGCCGCGTCGCGGCGGTCACGGAGGCGTCCGGTGCTGTCGCGGTCGGCGCACCCGGACGACCGAAGACAGACCCTTCGCTGAAGAACTCTCCGCTATCAATTGTGGAGCCTAGGCGGGAACCTACCGTGTTCAGGTAGCTTCCGGCGTCCATAGCCTGCGATACGTTTTGACCGAAATTACCGGGCCCGCCAAAGCCCGAGGCTACTGCGCCCGTGCCCCCAGAAATTGCAGCACTGATAGCAGCGTCTTTTAGACTACCGCCGTTAATCAAGGTGGCAATACCCGAACCAAGCGCCGCGCCCCAAACCGGACCAAGAACCGCCGTACCAATGATCGGCAGAATAATCGGAGCGGCCTTCTTGAGAACCTTGCCGACCCCTTTGACAACCTTTTTGACGCCCTTAAAAATACTAGAAAGAAAACCAAACTCCATAAGGCCCGTTTCCGGGTTGATGGAGTTAGCCGAAGCGCCAACAACATACTGCTCGGGGTTTTCAATGCCCATCTCGCGCAGGTGCCCAAAAATAGAGTCGCGCAGTTCCGGGTTGTTTTCAATAAGAGGAGCAGGAACAATAATCTCGCCCGGAGCCAAATGGGCTACAAACTGGTCTCCGCCGCGGCCATACTTGGCCATGCGGGAAGCCTGCTCCTGAAACTCTGCAATACCGGCAGCGCCGTAGGTCTTGCTGGCCTCCTGACGAGCAAGCTCCTCAAAATCTTCATCCGAAATGATGAAGTCGGCAATACCCCCGTCGGGGATAATTACCTCTTCTGGTTCTTTCTTTGCTGGTAACGCCATTATCCTGCTCCGCCGCCTAAAGCTTCAGGCACTGTTACTTGTATAAATATACTTTTTTCTTCGCTGCCAGTCCACGCCTTACCGCAAGACGGACAATTCCCGCTAGGATAGCTGAGAATTTCCTCCGGCGTATCTACTAAGTTACCACAAAAAGCGCATTTTACCGCCTCACGAGACGTAGATGGGCTCCAACGAGAGCCGTCACCCATCACAATTACATTAGAATCAGACATTTAAAGCACCTATGGGGTCAATACCGTAACAGAACCCACCGCGCTTGCGCCGCTGGATCCCGCTACATGCGGGTTAGAAAGCCTAGAAATCTTAACAAAACCATCAACTTCAAACAGGGCCCCCTGCTCTAAGCCTACGTCATTGGTGGAAAGTGCCGTAAATGTGCCAACAGTAGCTCGCATCTCGCCCGGCTGTTGCATTTGGAAAATATACGTCGAAAGCAAACGCACCATGTCATCAAAATAGGTGCTGTTATACGTTTCCGGGGGGACCGCAAAGCGAGGTGGGACAAGACCGCGGGGCATTATCTTGCTCCATCCGGTCGGACATCAAGCCGCGGCGATCCTAATCGCCACGCGACACCCAGTCCATCGCTCTCGACGCGGAGCCCAAAAGAGCGTCCTCGTGCCCGAATGTTATTCTGCGTTGCAGATTGACCCACCGTCGTAGCAGTAGAGGTTGTGTAACCGGTGCCGGGAAACCGCTCTGTTTTTATAGTAAAAGTAGCTTGCTGAAGTGCTTGATCCGTGGAATTAGCAAAGCTGATGTCGGGTATTAGGCGTCGGGCAAACAAAAATTTGTCCCCTTCTCCAATGTCCACCGGACTAGACTCTATATATGCAGTAAAAGCCGACCCGTCGTCGTCCGCACCTATTTCATGGTTGTACAGGTATAGGTTGCTGGAACCTGCGACGGGAAATTCTTTTAACCCTCTGTCCAGCCAGCAACTACGGCCCAAAGAACCAAAGTACCAAATGTTCTGCTCATAATTGAAAGTAACGTACTTGTCGTTATTGCTAGAGTTTGAAGACGGATAAAACCACGTAACCTCTCCAAAAGATGTGTTTATTGCCGCAAACACCTTTTCGCCTTGCGAATTATTAAAGTCTTTAAACACCGTGTCGCGAACCGTGCACGGCAACGCTTTAACCTGACCATCGTACAAATAAAACCGGTCACGACCCATCCAGAACACCGCGTCTCCAACGGCTACCGCTGCGTTAGGGCCCATAATTGTAGTATTAGCGCTTATTTGGTTAAGACCAAACGTAAAGGGTGCACCAATAAACTGCATCGAGTGCACTGACGCGTCGGTGATAATTACAATTTCGCGGCGCGTCTCAACCGCCTGAACAATTTCAGAGCCGTTACCAACAACCAGATCACCCGCCGTATTTTCTGCTGTTGCTGTCCAAGTCGTCGCGTTCTCTTGGTCGCTAAATCGGACCAAAAGTTTGTCCTGCGTGGAGCTTCCCTCGGCATTACACCCGAAGGCAATAACGTGACGGTCGCGGTCAGAGACCAGAACCTGACGCGCCACCGTCGGTGCGGAAGACCCCAAGCTGGAAAGAGTTACCGCACGGGCCGAAAGACCAGAGCTAAAGTCCCAGTAATAAACGCTGCCATCCCGGATATTAAAGACAAGGTCTTCGCCAAAATTATCTTGCTTCCAGATACGAATAGATCCGCCGCCCGCCACCGTCGTAGCTGCCGATCCCCACGTTCCGCGACCCCACGTTCCTGCGCCCCAACCGTTGCCTTGAACAACGCTATCGATACCGATATTGATCTGATACGCCGAGGTTACCGAACCCCCTCCATTACCGGAGTCTGAGCTATTTGCTGTAACCGCTACTGTAATTGTGTAGGTGTTAGATGTCGGAACCGTTTGAATCTCGTACTCTTTATTAAGAACGGTTGCTGTTACTGTTCCGCCAAGAGTTGCCGCGCCAGTAAAAGTAACAAAATCTCCTACAATAGCGCCGTGACCGTTGTCCGTTACGGTAACTGTAGAGGAGCCATTGCTAGCCGCAAAAGTAGTTGCGTTTGTAGTAGTGGTTCGAAGAGGCGTTACGTCGTAATAAGCTCCGCCTTCTTCCACATAAAATTTCTTGTTAGTGCCAATGCCCATAAGCTCACTATTGTTAAGCGTGCGCCACGCGTGAAGCGATCTTGGAGTGCCCTCAAGAGTAGAATTAACGTATTTTTCCCAACCACCAATTTTTTCTGGATACCCAAAACGAAATCGAACCTTGTCACAGTCGTTCCAGCCGCCTTCGTTAGAATAGGCGGTGGTTTCTGTGTTTATTCCGGGCTCAAATTGAAGCTTTGTCAGGGTCATCGAACTTCTAGCTTTCCAACACAGGCCAATTATAAAGAATACCGAATTCGTTTCCTTCTGCATCCCAAGACAGAAACAGCGCGGCTACGGCATCGGTATCAGCCGCGCCGTCAATGGCACTCTCCATCGCGGCGGCTTTAGCGCGGATTGCATCGCGCCAAGTTTGGATGTTGCTAGGAATAGCCGTTCCCTTGTCAGCCTTTCGAACGACAGCCCAATCGGTCTGTGCAAGCAATGAACCCTGCTGTTTTTTAACTTCTGCCTTTAGCTCAGACTTTACCCCTAATTTAACAGACTGATTGCCGTCGCCATCAACCTCGTTGACATCCGTCATGCTTTTGGCTGTTTTGGAGATCTTCACGCCACCGGCCTGATAGCCCCATGTGTAGAGACGCGAGTCCGGTGGCGTCTCCGGTGTTACCTCGGTTAGACCAGCAGCCGCCTTGTCACTGGGCGACCAGATGTGCCAGTTCCGAGGGTGCGTAATCCCATTATCGTCGGTCCACGCTTTGTGTTCTCTGATAGTTCTGCCGGAGTATTTCCACATTATCTTCTCCTAACGAGCCGTGGCAGGGGCGACACTATTGCCTCCAAAGGGGTGTTCGGCAAATGCCATGTATATGTACGTACCGCCACTAGTATTTTGTGAAGCATCAGTGTTACGGATTTTAAAACCATTGCTAAGTATATCCATACCACTACCACTTTCAGCATTTGCTAAGTCTGCATATAAGTTGGCACCAAAGGAACTTGTTGGATTCGCAGGTGACCTTGCTGAATCATTCATATACCAATTTCCAGTCGAATTACTCTTTTTTGTCATAACCCAAGCAGGTCTGAACCCCGTATAAATAAAGGAGCCATCTGCCGAACCGTTGCCGGTGTATGTCCCCATTTTGCTGAAGCCTTCGACTTCGGCCCAGCAGTAGCCAACGTAGGTTCTTGAACTTCCGTTGACATTAGTGTCAGTGCCGAGTGAGAACGTAGTGGAAGACCCGCCGATAATCTGGGTGGTGCCTGTAGAATCTGCGGCCTGAGTAGTATCCAAGAGCAACTTTTCGGTGAACGCTGTAACACCGTCCTCCCAGTTTGAAATTATTTTGTGGTCGCCGTTACTACGAGGCATAATCAATACTACGCTGGGCGTAACACCAAGCCCATGCCCGACTGTGGCGTTTGAGCCTGTGCCGGTATAGGTGGACATACTAAAACCAGCCGTGGTGTTCACAGAGGTTGCAGTGGTGTTAATGCTGCCGTCTTCGTTGCTG
>Ga0209337_1000729_pt1 | contig 26454 bp, 42 predicted proteins | sample LinPmetageLP53_FD_184044 | JGI IMG/M metagenome (GOLD analysis project Ga0209337, IMG submission 184044) | Marine viral communities from the Pacific Ocean - LP-53 (SPAdes) (version 2) | ecosystem: Environmental > Aquatic > Marine > Oceanic | place: Pacific Ocean | collected 2010-02-08 | reverse complement strand
TAAATTTATAAAAAAAGGGCCTTTCGGCCCTTTCTTAGTCTTCGTTAGCTAACTTAGCAAAATAACTCAGCGATTCATCCTCATCTTTAGATGTATCCACTTCCTTTACTGGTTGTGGTGCAGGTCTCGATCTTTCTTGTAGATCAATTTCTTCAGCACGCTTCATAGTTGAACCAGAACCAGAAAGAACCATTTCTAACTTTTGCTTCAATTCATCATAGCTCTTAAAGTTCTTAGGATCTAAAAATTCAGTTAAAGAATATTCATTGTTCCAAATACTCTCTAGCTCATCATCATTATCAAGCATATTAGAGATAGAACCAAATTCAGACTTATCGTAATTACGATATCCAGCTACATTACGAATCTTTAACTTAAAGTCAGCGCCTTTCCAAAAATCAAATGGATTTACTTTATCTTCATCTTCAAACTGAGGCTGCATAACATCTTTAATCTTGTCAAAGATCTTCTTACCAAACTTATACAAAAATGTCTTACCTTCATTCTCTGGATGGTTAGGATCTGTAACAACATATATGTTTGCAATGTAAACCAGCTTACGTTTCTGCTTACGAGCAATATCTTTATTCTCGTCTTTACCTGAATTCCATAGTTCGGTATTCAGTTCTGAAACAGGATCAGGTTTATTAAGAGTAGTAAGTGAATTCTCTATGTACCACTTACCTGTAGGACCTTGAAAGCCATGGCTCCATGTTCTAACCCATGGTAAATCTTCACCCTTAGGAGGAGGAAGGAATCTAATAACAGCATAACCATTACCAGCCTTATCTACTTCAGGTTGCCAAAATCTTTCATCTTTATTACCACCTTGTTTAGGTGTTTCAATCTTTTCTACTTCTTTCATAAGGGAATCAAAATTACCACGATTCTTCTTGAGGGCACTAAAATCTAAAGCCATATGTATTCTCCGTATATTATTGTATTAATAGTATTAATGTATTATAGTATGTACTTCACAAATTTACAACGTCACTTCTTCTCTACTTCAATTGCTATGTAAGGCCATTTTGTAATTCTTCTTGTAATTTCAGATTGATTTCTAGCTAATCTAATTAGATATCTTTGTGTTTCTCTTATTTGTTCCGATAGTTGCATATTATCATTTTGAGTTATAGCTAATTGCTTTTCCATCTCAAGTATCCTACCAAGCACTATGTCCAATTCTTCTTCTAAGGGCACTTGCATATTTCTCCTTATCTACTTTTAAAAATGGAGTATATTTCTTAATAATTCTCGACACATCTGGCCATAAAATATCTTCATTTAACTTATTATCTAGCATAATAGTAAAATTGTCAATGACATTCAAAATGACCAATGTTTCAATTGATATGTCTTTTTTCAAATACTTTTTAAGTATTATCGGGTGTCCATTATTTATGGTAAATAAATCATTGTAAGACAAATTTTCCTTTTCCATAATAAACTGTAATCTATCTATTTCTTTTTCAAATGTATATTTTATAGCTTCAATTCTTCTTTTCCAATCTAAGTAATTACTTTTTGCTTCGCTATCAAATACACCACCCCATCTATCACCAGATACAAAGTTAGCTACCAAGAAATCAACTACTTCCTTTTCACTATAAGTATCTGCTATCTTTCTTATATTAAGCAAATCATTCCTTTTGAAAAAGGATTGTTTAGTTGCTCTCACTCTTCCTTGTTGCTTTATTACATCATACTTATCTGTAGTAAAATGTAATTTAAGAGCTAAGTAAGATTTGTATACATCAAATGCTTCCATACATATCATATCGGTAGTTTGCCTTTAGGCTTCATCATGTTAGAATCTTCTGCTTCAATTTGTATCTTTTGTTTTAAAGAGGGTGTAATCAAACCACCTATGTTATCTATATCTACATCATTAATTGTACAGTAATCTATAACTGCGTCCATGTACCCAATCTTTTCAATGGATACTCTTTGTTCAATAAAAAGTGAAAACTCTGTTGGAGATCTAAATCTTTTTGTAATTAAAATACTATCATTAAAGTCTGGCATTATAATATTCCATAAGTACGTAACATAATTAAAGTAGTACTTGTAGCTATTGTACTTATTGCTATTGTGTGAATAATCTGACAAATTTTATCGCGCATACTTACCTAATATAATTTTTATTCAAAACATCTTCGAGTATAACTACATGTTCTCTATTCTTTAAATGTTGTTCTTGAATATCATCTTTTGATTGACCGTGATAATCTACAGCATGATGATTCTTTATCATCATTTCATCTAACCTTTGATTGTCATATTCAGGCAATACAAATACACCTAAGATTCTTCCATACTTTCCAACACCATCTTTCATTGTTCTTAATGTTTGTGTAGAATCTAAAGGCATAGTATCTTGCACAAACTTTTTTGAAGCAAGACCATATTTTTTTTCTTCTTTATCACTTGTTCTTGATTCAGGAGCATCTATTCCATATAGACGTACTCTTTCGTTTCTCATCCATACACCAAAGCCAAGGTCAATATCAACATCAACTGTATCACCATCAACTACTCTAACTATTTTACAATTATATTCGTACATACGTTTCCTTTACTAACAATGATAACTTCTGCGATATTCTTCTCTTAACTCTTTAAATTGACCAATCCAATCATCCCTTTTTTCTTCGAATATAATACAATCATCATGTGCAACTGTCATAATAATAACTAAATTAGAAACCGGTACTTTTGTTATCTCTTCAAAGGCAACTGCATAAGCAGAACACTGCATAAAATATCCATGTATATGTTCTCTCTTTTTAACTTTAGATGAAGTCTTAAAATCTATTACAGATAACTTACCATTATATTCTGCTATACAATCAACTGTTCCTGCTACCTGTAAATGATCTGAATATAATTTATTCTCTAAAGCATGTATCTGATTTATGCTGTCCAGGTGTGGCCTGATCGATTCCCACATTTCAAGATCAAAATTTGTTTCGTCGAAGTCAATGTTGGAGAGATACTTTTCACATAATGTGTGTATCCTGGTTCCTCTTTTTGAGGCTGTTGTAGAAATTCTTGCGGCTTCTTTTTTTCCAACTCGTTCTCGCCATTTCTTGATAGCCTCTTTTGCCAAAAGCCCTGTAACCGTTGTGACCGAAGGATAGGATTCACCACTCGGAGTTTGATATACTCTGATACCTTGATCGTTTGTAATTCTCTTGATTCTGGGAAATTCATGATGTACTCTCTCAAACATTATATATTATTCTTTTTTTGTGTTACTCTTCCACTTGTAAAACAATTCGTAAGACTCCTGCCTATTCAAACTTTTAAATATTTTTCTTAACAAATGAGGACCATCTATTGAGTGATCAGAATTGGTTTGATTCTCTAAATGTGTACGCCACTTTTCTAAATAATTTTGTGTTGCATCAATCATCTCATTATTATACATTACTTTATTAATCCTAACTTATAAACAGTTTTACCATTTTCTTTTAAAGCTGTCATTACTTTTTTATCATTATCATCAGCATTATATGATACATGAACCCAGCCAGAGTCACCAACACCTGGTGTATAAAATTCAAGTATAAGCTGACGGAACTCGCAATTATCCTCAATCCATTGTGCAATAACACCATTATCTACGCCAGCTATTTCTATATCTGCAGCCATTCCTTTGCAATGATCAGAAGTTCCTGACCCACCAATAGCTTTATTAAGCTCACTACTTCTAAAACCAGAATTAATACTGACAGGTTTACCAAAATGTTCTCTTACCGGTTGTAACACATATTCACATAATATTCTTAGATTATCTATTTCGTTATTTGAAGGTTCATTACTGATACCACGACGAAGAGCTGTTTGGCTCTTCGTCATTTCGTTAAGTGCAAAATTATTAGTGAGTTTCATACATATCCTCGTAGCAGTTTCTAGCAACAATATATTGTTTGACTAATTTTGATCTGACTATGTCTTCATTATAAAACTCTACAGACTTTGTATGTGGCATCATATCTGCAATCACCATAAATTTTTTCAAACCTGATTGTTCGTGTTTCTTATATAGGTCAGTTTGTCTAAAATCACCACAAAATATAATTTTTGATTTTTGACCAACCCTAGTAATAATGCTATTCAATTCCATATCAGTCATGTTCTGACATTCATCAACTATAATAATTGAATCATCTAATGTAATACCTCTTACATATGATGTACTCATAAAACATATGTTGTGTTGCTCAGATAATCTTTGGTAAGCATCTTTTTTACCAAAAAGATTTTCACATATTTCTGAATACGGTCTTTCATAAACAGCAGTTTTTTCTTGCTCATCTCCTGGCAAATGTCCTATGTCTCTTGATGGCACAGCAGATCTTACTAACACAACCTTTTGATTAGTTTTTCCCCTTGAGAGTACTTCTTCTAACGCCTTATAAAGAGCAATATAAGTTTTACCTGTTCCTGCAACACCGTGCAGTATAATAAAATTTGTCTCTTTATACAATTGAAAGAACTTTTGTTGATTTTCAGTCAATGGCTCAATTTGGTATAAATCATCTATCTTTATTTTTAATTTATTATTAACAACAGATAGATTAGTTGGTTGAGATACTGTTTGTGTTTGAAGAGCACGCTTTCTAGCCATGTATACCTCTTTTCGTTTGGTTAGAGTTATCACCAAATCATAATCAAATATTCCTTATTCCGTTTTTAGATCGGGATAATTTTTGTCCAAGTGTACTTCGTACGCCGTTTTGGCTATGTATCTTGGATAGTACTTCTTTAAAACCATTGTCAGTTGTTTTTAAACCCAAACGAACAGGATCACCTATAGGTATTGACGTATAGGCACATGTTTGTTCGAGTTGGGGATTATCTTCTATAAACTTATCACGTTTAGATATTTGTAAAAACTTATCGACAACTTCACCGGTTTCTTTATGTCTGAAAGTATATGTTGGCATAATTTTATTTATTAAATTAGAGTTTGTGGTTCATAGGTTTGGAAAGAAATCTTTTTATTTGTAAGCTCTTCTGATACTTTTTTCTTAGCATTATCTACATCAGAGATAGAATTATATACTCCAACAAATTTAGCATTCTTTTCTCTACCTTTACTATCAGATTCCTTGTATTCCAAAACGTATATTTGTTTATTATTAAAGACCATATAACGCATGCTCCACATTACCAGTTGTTTCATATATATTCACAAGATTAGTTTCTGTTGCTCCAGAATCAATTTGATTATATGCAGGTAAATTTTCTTCATAATCATAATTAAATTGAACTAGGTTGTGATCAGTATCATCTGGTATGTATGGAAAGTCAGGATGAGGTACTCTATTGTCATCAGAATATAAATCATCTTCATACATATTATCTTTAACAATATCTAAATAACCTTCATCTAAAAAACCAATACTTTTCATAAAAACGCTAACTTCGGACATAAAATTTGTATCATCTTCAGCTTTAAATTCATATGTCATTTTAGTATCATCTAAAGTATTTTCTTGTATTATTGTGTAACGGTACGTCATTAACTTCTCCTCATGGTAGCAAGATCCACAGCGTGATCAGGGTCAAAAATGGGAATGGGATTAGACTTGTGAAGAGTACCAATACCAAGCATATTCTTGCCGGTATAGGTATCTTTCTCTTTTTTAACACAGACATCAAATTGACTATCTGAGTTGAGGCTGGGTATACTTTTAGTTTGTCTTCTAAAAGGTTCAGCAATCTTGAGGGTGCCCTGTAAATGGGCTGGAGTAATCTTTCTCTTAGAATAGGGATTAATTCCTTTTTTATAACTTTCTTTTGACTTACCCAAATTCAAAACTCTCATAATATATCTCCATAATAAATTTTATTATACCTCTTCTATAATTGTTTCAGAAGCTGACTTTGGTGGTCTGCCTCTGCCTCTTAGTTTGCGAGCTGCATTTGCAACTTGTTCTGTCATTGGTACTTTTGGTTCGGGCCAAAAGAAAAGACCAGGGAAGGTAATTCTAATTAATTTTTCTGTAATAGCAGGGAACATTTCATGTAATGTTTTATCTTTCACAGCACAAAGTAAATCAGCCTCAGTATGATGTAAAGCCTCAAGTAATGTTATAAATTGCATTTCTCTTTTGTTTTGAGCCATAGCTTGATTGGGATCAACATAAATGTACAAAGTTCTAAGTTCTTTCATTAAAGTAGTTTGTTGATATCCCATAGGCACATTTGGATCTTTTTTATATGGAGGAATCCCTGCAGGAATTAACCATTTGGCTGTTGGATTAAAGTTCACAGTTAGCATTTGCAGTACTAATTCATTTTTATATTGCCGTAACAGATTCATACGATCTGTATCGTCCTTTTGCTTTTGGACCATTAAAAAAAGTTCGGAGAGTAGTAAGTTCATTAAAATTCCTCAATAAGTTCTAACATATTTTTCATTTTATGTTCGTTAAAATAATCTATAAGCATACTTTTATCTTTTATAGACTGCATTTTGAAAGTATTTATAATATTGCTTTCAATATCTTCTGGTATTCTTGAAAGATCAATCATAGTCTGATTTCTTTCAAAGTTTGTTACGAATGTTGGGTCTTGAGGCATTTCTTTAGGATCAGCTAACCATAACGCTAGCTTTTTAGATTGTATAGGACGCTGTCTTTTGCCCTCCACAATCGATTCATCACCAGTAAGTACATTTGGAACTCCGTCGCCTCTATCACCTCTTATAATGTGTTCTAAGAGTGTTTCTTTAGGATCGTTTTTACATTTAACATACTTTTGTTGTACTGGTGAGTATTGTTTAACATTTGGATATTTTTGCAATTGCATAAAGTCATGATCCCCTGATATTATCAAGACAGGATCTTGTGTCTTTTGTGTTTCCTTACACAACGTAGCTATAATATCATCTGCTTCAGCACCTTCGACTTCAACTAACTTATATGGGAAAAATTCTTTAAGTTCTGCCTTAAGTATATTAATTGTATCAAAGATAATATTCCAATCGTAGCCAGAGTTATCTCTAACTTTTTTACGATTAGCTTTATAGTATGGAAATACTTCTTTTCTCCAATATTTCCTACTATCACATGCAATAACTAAATCACCAAAATCACCACTGTATTTTTTATGATAACTTCTTATGGCATTTATAACCATATGACGAATTAGGTTTACTTCGAGTTTGGCTTCTGTATCTCCATTTAGCTCAGCCATCAAGCTGGATATAATGGTTTGAGAATAGTCTATAATAATCACGTTAGTTCCAATAAAAATTTTTACCAGTTAATTATACAACAATACTTTATAAAATGCAAATGTTACTTGCTGTTAAAAAACCTATCTATAATTTCTTTTGGTAAAACAGATATATCATTTTTATCAATTGATACTTTAGACTTATCAATCGATTGTTTAGGTATTGATCTTGTCTTTCTTCTTTTATTAGAAACAGAAACTATTTTCATTTCTCTATTAGCTGCTATCAGTAGTATTATTGCCAAAGGATCGAATACAAGAACTATGATTATAATAACAGCTCTTACAGCCTTCTCTACTAACTTTTTATCTGCTTCACCATACAAAAATTCAGCTATGTATTTTATAGGTCCTACTTCAGCTTCAATTTTAATCTGTTGTTTGCTAAGAATAAGATTTTCTTGTTGATAACCAGATATATTATCTTGAGCTTTGTCTATTATAGTATTGAGATTATCTCTCTCTTTTTTCTGACTTTCGCGAACAGCTATTGCACCTTCTGGACCTCTTACTCTATCAAAGTCCATTAATGTTTGTACTGTTTGATCTAGCTGACTTATTACAAGATCAGCATCTTTTATTCTTTTTATTTCTCTTTGTATTTTATTTTCTAATAAACCAATTTGTAGGCTATTATCACCAGCTATTGTTGTTTGCTCAATATGAGCCTTTGAAAGGAATCCAAATATTCCCATTGAAGTTATGAAAGATAGAACTAACACTGCTATGGCAAAATAATACTTCATAACTACAGGAGCATTTTTCCAGTTACGATAACACCAAGAGGCAGCTACAAGTTTACATATCTCTAAACTTATACCCATTATAACAATAGGTATTTCTGCTGCTGGAAATATTGATATCAATCCTACAATTGAATAAAACGCAGCAACACCCGACAACAAAAAAGCCGATAAGAAAAGTATAGCAATAAAGATCATAATTTATTTAAATGTGTCCGATTCACCTTGACCATGATCCAACTATTATACCATTCTTCTTTATTTTCCAATACGTGTCTTTCGAATTGCTCTCTTGCTTCAAGATAATTTGTTACTCCTTTAGATTTACATAAATGTAGTATTTCTCTTGTAAATTTTTCCTCACCTAACAAACTTATATCTTTTTTTAATTCGTCATTCGAACCCCAATACTTTTTCCAATCAGATTCTACTGTTACACGTTTTTTCTTCTTATTGACTTGCTTTCTCTTAAGAGACCAAAAAAACTTCTTGCCGATATATTTTCTCTGATTGGTAAGGTTAGTAATAACATAAACAAACCCATAATTATCACCCGGTTCTTCAATTGCAACTCCATTACATCTCCACTGTTGGGAATCCACCTAGTTCATCCTGTTCTTCGTCATCCTCTTCCTTGTTAATTTGTGCACCACAAAAAGGACAGAAATGGACTTCGTAATAATCTTCGTCCATTTCATGTCTCAATCTGAAATCACCATCACACACATCACAAATAAAATGTTTCATTAAGCAGCCTTGCCCCAAACCTTATCCCAACCTCCTGACAAAGAACCCTTTGCATAATCTGTAGCTCTGTTTTCAAAAAAGTTAGTATGTGTTGGTGCATTAATCATTTCTTCAACCCAAGGTAAAGGATTAGTCTTTCTTTTATATATACCTCTCATACCCATACTAATTAATCTTCTATCAGCTATGTATCTTATATACTCTTTAACTTCATCAGCTGTAAGACCCTGAATAGCCCCTGTATCAAATGATAAATCAATAAACTTATCTTCAAGTTCAACCATTTTTTCTGCAATAGTATAAATTTTACCTTTAAGATCATCATTCCATATTTCATTGTTTTCTTCAACATATGATCTAAATAATTTAATCATACCTTCAGTATGTTGTGTTTCATCAACAATAGACCAAGTTACTATTTGACCCATTCCTTTCATTTTTCCATGTCTTGGAAAGTTTAACAACATAATAAATGATGAAAAGAGTTGCATACCTTCTGTAAATGCACTGAAAGCAGCAATATGCGCAGCTGTGGATTCTACTGTTCCATTCTTAGCTGATAAAGACATAATATAATCATGTTTATCTTTCATCTCTTCATATTCTGCAAATTCAGAATACGTTGACTCTGGCATTCCTAGAGTTTCAATCAAATGTGAATATGCAGCTATGTGTAATGCTTCTCTTGCAGCAAATCCTAATAACATCATTCTTACTTCTGGTTGTGGAAAATGTGGAATGTAATTTTGTACATACCCTCCAGCAACATCAATATCACCTTGTGTAAAAAATCTAAAAATATTAGTTAAAAAATGTTTTTCTGAATCAGTTAATTTTTTCTTCCAGTCTTTTACATCCTCTAACATTGGTACTTCTGTATGTAACCAATGTGATTGCTCATGCTTCAACCATTTATCATAAGCCCATGGGTAGTTAAATGGTTTGAAATATTGTCTCTCGTCTTTTAGCATTTATTGTCCTTAATCGTTTATTTTACATTCTTCTTCTGTTGCTTCTAATCCTTGTCTTCTGTTATAAAACCAAACATAACTTGAAACTATGGTACCTTCATATGTTTCCATACATTTCTTACCCCACGAAATCCAATCAGCTGGAGGATGGTTTTTAACTGCACATCCCGATAATAATAATAAAAATGCTACAACAATAATTTTAAGTTTCATTTAATTTTTCCTAATTTAATTTTTCTATGTTAACTTCAATTTGATTGGATTTATTTTTATAATTCTCAACAGCAGCCTTAATTGCATCTTCGGCTAATATTGAACAATGTATTTTTACAGGAGGTAATGCAAGTTCAGTCGCTATCTCGGCATTTTTAATTTCAACAGCTTCATCAACAGTTCTTCCTTTCACCCATTCTGTAACTAAACTACTGCTAGCAATTGCGCTACCACATCCATATGTTTTAAACTTAGCATCAGTAATGATACCATCTTCTACTTTAATTTGTAATTTCATTACATCACCACAAGCAGGAGCTCCAACCATCCCTGTTCCAACATTTGGATTAGTTTTGTCCATTGATCCAACATTTCTTGGATTTTCGTAATGATCTAGTACTTTGCTTGAATATGCCATTTGTCTAATAGATACTTTCTATGTTTTTGTGCTTGAATGTCTGTAGTGAATGGACCACCTAGAACAGTAATATATCCTACAACCCAATATCCTGATTTAGTCTTTATTATTTCCATTCAAAACCGCTAATTGATTTAATGAAACTATCAAATTATAAGTGTCTTTCCATGATCCAACGGGATAACTTTTGTAAGCCTTTAATGATAAACTATAATCGTTTCCATCTTTATCCATTCTATCCCCAAAAAAATGGATTACATCATTGTCGTTAAAATCATTGACTATCTGTGATTTATCTTTTCCTACTGGATGTATATCAACACCAGTTTCACCACCTGCGCTTGATGTTATATTACAAAATACAACATTAAAATCTTTAACAATATTATCTCTTTCATTTGTTTCGTTATCATATTTAACATATTCTTGTCTTTGAGTATGTGTTGCATTTCTACCAACTATACTAAAGTTACATAGACCAGTTCTTTGTTCAATATGCAAACCTGTTTTAACTGGATATGGATTATTATCTAGTCTATCCTCTAACCACATTCGTGCTTCAAATGGTAGTTTCCATTCACTTCTTTCTATATTCTTACCAGCAGCCCAAACATCACTACCTGAACAATTGTAAACTTTTTCAACTTTTTCAACTATATGCTTACCAAGCTGTTCTTGTGTTTTTTCATAATCACTACCTGTAACTAGGTAAACACTGTAGTTATCTATAAATGTACTAAAAGCAGTTTCCATTTCTGGTAATATTTTTTTTCTGCTTGGTGTTAGTGTACCATCTACATCAAAAACATATCTATGATTCATTTGCTAAACTCACTCTTTCACGTAAATCGGAAGTAGAGAACCTATGGTCCCTTTTGTTAAAATAAAGTTGAATACTTCTTTTTCTACAAAGATCTTTACCTGTAAAATCTTTATTCCTGTACTCAACACCCATAATTCGTATATCAATTTGATACATTGCTAATATGTCTTCAAGATCTTTTTCAGTAGAATACGTAATAATTTCATCTACATGTTTTACCGCTTGAAGTTGAACATATCTTTCTACAATAGTTTGTATTGGTTTATTTTTTTCTTCTCGATCAATAGTTGGATCAATTTGTAATCCGACTATCAAATAATCACACACTGATTTTGCTTCTCTTAACATTTGTACATGACCAGCATGTAATAAATCAAAAGTGCTACATGTAAATCCTACTTTCATAATTAACCCTCACAAGCTGTACATTCATCATTATCTTGTTGAAACGAACTATTAAAATAGCTCATCATTTCTTCATACCCACCAACATATTCTCCTTCAAGGTATATTTGTGGTACTGTTTTAACAGGTCTTCCAGTTACTTCAGCTGCTGTTTTACCTATTTCATTTATATTAACAAAATCAAAAGGTATTCCACGAAGACTTAACTCAGCCTTTGTTTTTGAACAAAATATACAATTATCTGTTCCGTATACTTGAGCTCTTGTTCTTGTTTCACCTGATGCAAGAGCTTTCATATCAAGCTCTTTGATAACTTCTCTTTCAATCTTTTTTGCTACCTTATCTGCTTTGCCAATTTTTTCTGACCTGCAATAATATAAAGTTTTTAATCCAAGTTTCCAAGCCATAAAATGAACTGCATGTAAATATTTTACATTGCAGTCCGGCCGAAAGAATAAATTAATGGATTGCGCCTGGTCAATGTAATTTTGTCTGTCAGCTGCGTGCTCCACAACCCATCTTTGGTCAATCTCCATACTCGTTTTGAAGATGTCCTTTTCCCTGTCATTGAGTATATCAAGGTGTTGTACGGATCCGTCGGAAGCAATAATGTTGCTCCACACCTTGTTATATTCAGTGTCATTTGTTTTTTCCTTTATAATTTTATCCAAATATTTGTTTTTGTTTAAAAATGACCCTGAGAGTGTATCTTGTCTATAAGCATTTGCTCTGTATGGTTCTACGCTAGGAGAAGTATTACCCATAATAATACTAGAACTAGCATTGGGAGCAACAGCCATAAGGTGAGAAAACCTAAGACCAGTGCCAGCAGCATCAGGAGCTTCTCCTCTAATTGACCCGAGTTCCAAATTTGCTTCATCTAATCCTCGTCTGATGTGTCTGAAGATTTCCACGTTTCTCGACTTTGCAAGTGCGGATTCGAAAGGTAATTTATGCTTCTGCAAATGGGCATGGAAGCCAAGAGCGCCGACACCAATGCTACGCTCGTTTGTAGCACTATATCTTGCACGCTGTACACCATCTGGACTGTTATTAATAAAATACTGCAATACGTTATCGAGCATCTCAGCAACGTCCCGCAGAAAAAGACTTTCATTTTTCCAATCATCATAGTACTCCAAATTAAGTGAAGATAGGCAGCATACCGCAGTTCTATTTTTATCAGTTGGTAATACAATTTCTGAACAGAGATTTGATTGCTTAATACTTAGTCCTAACTTCTTTTGGAAATCTGGCATCTTTCTATTGCTAGTATCAATAAAATGAATATAGGGTTCGCCTGTCATCATTCTTAATTCTAAAACTCTTTGCCATAGTTCTTTAGCAGAGACTACCTCCTTCACACTATTATCATGTGGATCTTTCAATTCCCAACTATCATCAAAATCTTTATCTATCATAGACTTCTCTATGATTTCCATAAACTTATCGTTGATGTTAACACCATGATGTAAATTTAACGTACGCATGTTTGGATCACCGGTAGGTCTTCTCATTTCCAAAAACTGTATTATATCCGGATGTGATATATCCAAATAGGCTGCGTATGAGCCTCTTCTAGTTCTTCCTTGACGATATGCTAAGGAAGATGCATCATAAGTTTTTAAATGTGGCATAACGCCTACAGACTTGTCATCTGATGATCTAATTCCAATACCTATACCAACTCCACCACCTAACATTGAAAGCCAGTTTACTTCCGAAAGAGTGCTGACCAAGCCTTCTGAACTATCAGGTAGATAGGGTAAAAAACAACTAATAGGCAAACCGCGGGCACTACGACCAAAAGAAAGAATGGGAGTAGAATAGCTAAGCCAGTGCTTAGATGCATAAGTGTATAATCTCTGGGCATGTGCGATATCCGTCGAGAATGATTTCGAAACATAAGCGAACCTTTCTTGTGGGGATCTTTCTTCCTCCTTCATATAGGATTCTTCAAGTCTTTTCATTCCGAGTTCATCAAATAAATTATCTCTATCAAAATTGACAGTTATATCATGGAAAACATTTTCCATACTCACTCCATCTCTTATTATTGTTCGTAGTATTTTTTGTACTGCATTATTACAATACGTTGTGTGTTTATTAAGTTTCTTAACTTGATTAAGTTTACTGATAACTCTTTATAACTATCGTCTGTGATACCAAATAACACAATATCTTTTTCATTTTTCTTTAATTTTTTCCAAACTTCCTCTACATTGCTTTTATTCACAATTATCCATTCTACATCTTTTAGATTTAGAGGGTCAGGTGTCTTTAAATTTAAATTTTGTTTTTCTACTGCTTTTGTTTGTATCTCAACAGGTCTTGCTGCTGATTTTTTACCAAAAAAAGGTAAACTAAAACTTGCACAACCACTAAGAGCCGTTATCAGGCATAAGAGCAGGGCATTCTGTATTAATCTTCTTGCCATATTTTTCATCTTCCGTTAAAGGTGCACCAGATGCTATTTCCAAGCACCGTAGTGAGTTTTTTGTTGCATTGTTTATTATTCTTTCGATTGATTCAGGTCTGCGTACAGCTATCTTACCAATATCTCTAACAGTACCATCAGGTTTAGTTTTTTCAAACTTTTTGTGTAGTGAATTTAAATCTTTGTTTTGTTTTTTAACTACACTAGCTAATTCATTATTAGCTTCCTGAATACTTTGTACATCTTCTTTAATCTGTTTGATTAATAATTGCTGATCAAAAACTGCTTGTTCATATTTTTCGTTGTTGTTTTGTGAAATAGCTAACTGTTCTCGCATACCTGTAACATACCAACCAGCTGCCAGTAAACTACCTATTATTAACAATATTAAGAATAATTTTATTGAGGAACCTATACCAATCATCATTTATTTATTTTTTAAAATTTTTGTAATAAATGGAAATATAGTAGATAAGACTTTACCACACTCTACAGCTACATCCATATGTTCTTTTTGTGTACCATTAGCAGATCTTAACTGAATATAATGAATCCAACTTCGCATTGTTCCATTCATGTATAATCTTGAAACAGTTAAACCTTCTGGTAAAAAACATCTAGCTTGTTCTTTAGCTATTCCAGAATCAATTGCATCTTTGTAATATTTTAGAGCTTGATCAACCAGATCTTTTTGTTTAACTTGAAACTCTAAAGACAGGCCTAAATCATTTGACTTTACACTATTCTGTCTATTTGTTTTATCCTGCAATCTTGCTTCTCTGTTTACAAAACTAAGGTCACTTGTAGGATCAGCATATCTTTGACTGAATTCTTGAAATGAAAATGATCTGTGTCTTAATATCTGTCTAGCAATGTCTCTTGTAGTAGTTATTTCAATACAAGCATTTATCATTTCTAAAGGTGACCAATGTTCATTATCTATGAGATATTTTATCAATTTTTCTGATGTATCATTATTTAATTGATTACTTGGATTAGAAACTCTAGCACAATAAGCAGCTAGTTCTTGTAAATTATTAATACCTTCAATACATGATTTTGTATAACTAATCAATTTAACACTCAATTTTTTCTCCATCTTGTAAATTCTACAACAGCACTTAATCCACTGAATGTGTTTTCCTTTATCACTCTATGGACATTAATATTATAACTTATCATCTCATTTATATCTTTTTGCTCAATGTAATCTGGCCATATAACACATTTGTAATCATTATCAATAGTTTTTTGTATTACTTTACAAACTTCAATGTTTCTAGATTGATTATCGTGAACGATAATTAATTTATCTTTAGGTACACCAATGTTGTTTAATTTGTTTATTGACAAACCAGCTACAGCAATACAATTATCAAGAAATAAGCTATCAATAGGACCTTCCACCACATACACAGGCTTAGTTGTATCAACGTCTTCTAGGCCGTATATAAGAGGCTGATCATCATGTATTTTAACAGTTATATATCTTAATGCTTCACCTCTGATTGCTCTACAAGAAACACCAGTAAGAGATTTGTTTTCATCATAGAATGGAAATACTAATCTTGGCTCTTTACTTTTGATGCTTGCTCTGTACTTATCATTTAATTCTGCAATGTCACACACATGTTCGATAAAAAATATTTTTTTATATTTTTCTTTTGGAATTTGCCTTTTTTCAACATACTTGATTGCCTCATGATCAGATGGTAACTTATCTAAAGTAACTAAAATATTATTAATTATTTTTTGATATTTTGAACTACTTTTAAATACAGGTTGTTCAAACTTGTAATCAGGTTTTGAATTAGATAAGTACATTCCTTCTGAATAATCTTCAAATGAATATTCTTGGAATAGCGTTTGATCAAGTTGTTTTAAAAAAGAAGAAAATGCCATTGCAACATCACAATTAAAACATTTATAAAATAACTTATTTTTATTTGGAAAAAAATATCCCCTTGCTTTTGTGGTTTTCTTTGCTGAATCACCACATATTATGCACCTACAGTTATAGGTATTGTCTTTCTTCTTTTTGAAGAGAGGGAGTCTGTTACTTATTAAAGTGAGATATTTTTGATCAAGATATAATGACATTCAATCATTATATTACAATAATTAATTAAAGAAAACGTTCCAATTTTAAATGTGCTATGATATAACCTATTACTAATGCTCCTCCCATAATCATCCAACGCCATTTTTCAAACTGATGAATTTTTTTATGAAGAGAATTGTTTTGATCTTGCTCATAATTATTATGTTCTTCTAGTTTAGCTAGAATCTTTTCATTCTTTGATTCAAAATCTTTTCTTAAATCATCTCTTAACTCACTAATACGTGAATGAAGAGTTGCATAGTTTTGATCAGTTTGAAACTCGAGTTTTTCTATATTGTGTGTCATTATGTTCATATTGTTTTCCAATACAGATAACCTAGCATTTGTTGAATCACTAGATAATGTTTTTTCTGGTTTTTGAACTGGATCCATTTGAATTTCTTTTTGTTCTTTTTTTGCGAGTTGGTTTTGTGTTATCTAATTTAGATTGTATATAATTACTGTCAGTTGGGTCATCTATTAACCATTTTAATATCTTTACAAGTTGTTCTTTAACCCACATGTGTTACATTTGCCCTTCTAGCCATAGTTTGATTTTGTTTCTTATACTTATTAGCAGCTTTCTTAGATACACCCATTGTTTCAGCATCTAATCCAGCTATCCCGCCTCCACCAGCATTATTTGCTGGAATGTCTTCTTCCAAGTATTCTTTGAAAGTTAAAGGTTTATTTAAAAAATAACCTTCGATAGTTTGTATTTCTTCAGTTAAGTTTGTTCCAATTTTATCTAAATATAAATTTTCTAATTCAATTGGTTCGTGTTGATAATCCATATGCTCTCTTATTAATGATAAAGCAGCAGCATAGGATAATAATTTTTTATTTTGTAGTGGAACTTTTTCTATAATTTTTTTAAGTCTATAGACCAATCTGTGTAAAAGTGAATAGGCATCTCTCTCAGCAACAGTGTTGAGTTGACGCATCTTTTTTAATTCTTTACCTTTTGAATCTATAATACCAAGTTGAAATGCCTTAGTTTTATCAAACGGTGTAACTAACAGTTTTAATATTCTGTATGTTATAACAGAATCAACAAAACGTCCCATTATATTTCCCTTAAAAAAATAAGTAAAGCCTCATCCTGAACTACAAGCATATTATCAGGTGGCATAAAATTTAAAAATATTAAAAATGATTTTAACTGTGGCCAAAATGATTTATCTATTTTAAAGAATAACATTTTTGTTGCCGCCTCAGAACCAAATAAGTTATAAATTACAATGATATGATTAATTATGAGACGTTCTTTCAAACCATTTTTATTTCTAGTTTTTTTCAACAATCTCTTAACATAACTAAACTTTTTTAAATCATCTTTAAATTCATCCATACCCTTACAGTTAGGATTGTTATAACTCTTCATAGCATATAGGAAAAAATTGTCTTCTGTCAACTGATACATTATAATTACTTAAAAAATATTTACATTATGGAAATATTATGTTAGCTGTTCCTCCTAATGGAAACCATTTATCTCCTTGGTACATAAGTGTAGCTGATTGACCAACTCGAAAGAACTGTACATTGGCATTACCAGCAATATTACCTTTAAGTAATGTAAATGTACCACCACCATTTCCTGTAGCCATAATAACTTTAACTTGCCCATTAGATGCTGCTTCTACTAAAGGACATATACCATCACCAGCTGGAATGTTTATAAGAGTTACGGGTATAGAAGTTTTTATATCAGTTGCAGAAGTAATTGTTTGATTACCAGTAACTGTTATGTTGCCAGTTAGATTAGGATTTTTTAAACTACCGACAAAATTATCTATAGTAACTTTTTTACTTGTACCACCTTGTACAACATATAAAGACTCACCACCTCCCAAAGGGGAGGTGATTGCAGTAAGTTGTGATACTTTAGAGTCTGCCATCTATTAACCAGCACCACCAGTAAGAACATTCATTGTTACAATGGCTGAGTTGGCTGTCATTGTTGTACCACTAAATCTCAAGTTAGCTGTGTTAGAACCAACAGCTATCAAGTGTGGAGGTAATTCAACAGATGCCTGACACATAATAGTACTATTGGCAATTGCTGAAAATTGTTTAGCAAATCTATTAGTACTACTAGTAGCTGCTCCAGATACATTACCAATTGTTAATACATTTGTAGTGGCACCTGCGTTAGCATAAACACCACCATTAACAAAAGCTGTAACTGGTTGACCATTTGATTTACTATACAACCATTTATACGTAACAGTAGCAGCACCCGGTACTATTATTGTTGCATTAGCACGGAAGATTGTATTAGTTCCAAATGTGTTAGATCCACTACTACCAGACTCTTTCAATACAGCGCCGGCGTATAAAATGTTACCAGTTCCTTGAGTTTGCTGAATAACTTTTGGACCTGTAGCTATTTGAATTTGATAAGGATTACCTTCTGTAGATGCATCACTGTAAACATTATCAAATGTTAATGCGTAACCAAGTGTATTGAGTGTAACAATATCAGATTGAGTAGAAATATTAGCTCCACCCTCATCAGTTGTAGTTGCTTCACAGAATACCACGTTAGCATGTGCATTAGCTGTATTACCAACAACCAAGACATTTGAATCAAATCCTGTAAATGCAACACCTTTATGACCATGAATTCCTGCTCCAAGAACTGCAGTAGCTGCATCAATTCTAGTAAAGGCTGCATCTGATGTTGATGTTGTTCCTGCATTAGCTACATACCATCTGTAACTTATACTATCAACACCTTCTGTTGTTATTGGATTCGTGATTGCATTAGAAAAGATTTGAACATTTGCTCCAGCAATATTAGCTATTGCAAATGAACTTCCACTAACACCAGCTGGTTGAGATGTAAATCTAATAGAAAATGATGGTAGATCATCAGGAGCATCACCACCACCTGTAAAGGCGTTTTTAGAAAGAGCAATTAACACTTCGTTTCTAAATTTTTTCCCACCTTGTGCTTTTGTTATAGCTGGACGAGCACTATACCAACCTGGCGACTTTATTCCAATTACTTGATTACCAGCAATATTTGCTTCATCAATGGTTACTGCTTTCATGTTTTGAATTGAATAAACATTACCAAGTCTGGCTCTCTTAGTAGCATTTGGTGATCCTAAGCTATCGACGCTTGAACCATATGTAGCATTAGCAATATATTTTGGACCTTGTTGAATAGTGGCAAGATTTTCTCTAACTTGTACTCCAACAGCATCACTTGCATTTGAAAAGTTAGTTTCTAATATAAGATTACATCTATTAAATTGAGCATTGCTTGTGATGCTACCATCTGATAATCCACCTACAGATTTAATCTTATATTTGGTTCCTTTTAGGAAAATATAATCTCCTGGATTTATTACAGAACCAACATTGGCTGCTGATCCATGTTGTCCAAAAGCATTACCTGCTTTGGATGCTGTATTTCCATTACCACCAAAATCTGTACCCCTTTGAGCAACAAAAGGTTCAACAAAGTTGGCTAAGTTACCTGTTACGTTAGCTGCGCCAACTGTACAGATTACATTTCCTTGAATTCGTACGTTGTCTGCATATCCCCATAAAGACATTTTTATTTCTCCTTAATTTCTTGTGACACGCCTAATGTTACCGTGATGCATGAATGTTGTCTTAGAACCCGCATCTTTATCAGTAACAGTATATTCGGCTGTTGGTTTTCCATCTTTCATACCATATTTAGGCATACTAACTGCTTTTCCAGCTTTGGCGTGTGCTGAAATCCTATCTTCTATATCTTTTCTTGTAAATGCCTCAAAAATAATTGATTCATCATTTTCACCAAAAAATTGATCTGCTATCTTAACAGCATCACTGTGATTTTCTGTAAAAGTAGAGGCTGCATTTAAATAATCTGCAAAAAGAAGCTCTTCAGGAATTTCTATGTCGAAAGCGTTGTGTTCAATTACAGTATAATCAACATCTGTATCTTCTTTCATTTTATTCATAGATTCTGCTGTTTGTGGCTTTCTAAAACCTGCAATACCTGACTTTATTTTTTTACCTAACTTTCTTAAACCTTGTTGAGCCATATGGCCAGCAACACCACCAACAGCTGCACCAACTGGACCTCCTATTGCTGCTCCCCCAACTGCTCCAAGACCTGTGCCTAATGCACCTTCGGCAACAGCATCTTTATCGTCATCACCTTTTGCATTATCTAAACCTTTGTAATTTGACTTTCCTTTAGCTACTTTCTTTTTAGCATCTTTTGACATTCCTTCTTCAGAATCATGCATGTCTTCCATCTTAACATTACTAAATCCAGAATCACCACCACGCTTCCCAGCAGAACCGGTTCCACGCTGTGAAGCTGGAACTGATTTATACATCTTTGATGCTTTTTTCATCTTAGCTGTATGTTTTTGATTCATTGGGATTTGTTGTACTTCAACATCTTTGTGGGCTGCTTCACTTTGTTGTGCAACTTCTTCATTTTTTTCTTGATTAACTTCATGCATATGACTTGATTCTTCAATTATTTCAAGTTCTGTTACAGGAAAATTTTGAATTATAACATCATCAAACTCGACATCATAATGAGTAACAGTTCCATCTTCTAACATGGTATGTTGTTCTGGAATACAATAACCAATACCATATTCTTCTGATTTTACTTTAGATGCACAGTCATGTTTTTTCTTTTTCTTATGCATGTCCTCTGTGACTTCTTTACTTTCCTTTTGGGTACCATTACTCTTGGCCCTTTGGGAAATTTCCTTCACTGATGCTTGAATTAAATTCATCTTACCCTCTGCTTTTTTTTGAAGTTGATCTTGTGGTCCTGAAACAGTGTCGCCATTGTTCGATATAGGATTTGGCTCTCCAGTTGAATATTGGCCTTTTGCTTTAAACATGCGACTATTAGCTTCTGTAGTAACTTGTTCATTTTTTATTTTATGACCCATATCAGCTAAATCATCTAAATGATTATCATGTAAATGTTCTCCAACTGTTATACCACCGTGTTCTTTTACTTTAGACCCAATTTTAGTAACTTTATATGCTGGGAGGCCTTCTACTTTTTTCCCAGATACAGATGTAACATGAACGCCCATTGGATGTACAGCCTCATCCACTCTATATTCTTCTGGATTAGGAGCAATAGTTTTAACTAATACTTCTAATGCAGCAGCTTCGAGTTCTGATAATTCTCTACCTTTTAAAAATGTTGACATCTTTATTCCTTACCAATGTTTGCAAGACCAATATCTTGCCTTTGTTTTTGGACCTGGGCTATCGCAATTATGTCTAGCTCTAAAACTTCTACGTCTAGCTGGATTACTTTTCTTAATTCTCATATTGGGATCACCAAAAGTTACTTTTACTTCATTACCTTTTTCATTTTTAACATAGACAGCTCTTTTCTTTGGTCCATCCGGAGTGAGAAAAGGTTTGTTTAAAGTTCTTTCTAATATTGAAGATTTAAATTCAATAAATTTTTTCATATTACCTTACTGACTATTAGTACTGCATTGTGAACCCATCTAACTAATTCTTCGTCTCTAGCAGATTCATCTGCCATAAATCCTTCTTCGATACCAGACACTAGATCTTCTTTTTCTTTTTCTGTAATTTTACCTTCTTTAAAATCACTAATAATTCCAGTAAACTCTTTGGATAAATCTCCTCGAATTGAATCTTCATTTATGTATTTTAAAAGCTCATCATTTTCATTCATCTCTTACTCCATACTTTTTTAAGAGTTTTCATTTTTATATTAGTAATATTTAACCATCTTTCACATGCTGCTTCGCTTGTATATGAAGCCTTTTTTAAATTTTCAATAATACTTGTTACAGTTTTTAACTGTGGATCTTCTCTAAACATAGCATATCTTTCCATCCACATAGCAATATAAATTGTTTCTTCAATACTAAATTGATCTTCACAACTTGCGTCTTCTAACGAAATAGATAAGTCTACAAAGGAACCTGCTAACATTGGGTCATGCTTTTTAGGCATGAAAGTGCATCCAACTAAAAACAAACAAAGTACTATACTAACAACAGTTTTTTTGATATTAATCATTATTTATATTATTTTTTCTTAGACCTATAACCTGCAAGGCGTTTTTGTTCAATTCCTCTTATTTTTGGTAACATTTTTTGTGCTAAAGATGTTTGTAATGTTTTTAAAGTACCTACTTGCTTCTCTAGTCTATCTTTTTCTGCTGCTGATAAACTTGCCTTATTACGACCTCTTAAAAATCTTCCATATAGAGCTCTTCTAGCTGCTAACTTAGCTCTACGTTGAAGAGTTTTCATATCTGAAGCTCTTCTTAATTTTAATCCTTTAGCAATACCTCTTTTACCTCTAAATCTTGCAAATGTTTGTCTTCTTTTGAGTCTTGCCTGTGTTGATAAAGCCTCATTAACTTCTTCTGTATGAAAATCATTGTCATCATAGAAATCAACAATATCTTCCCAAGTAAGCTCATCAACCATTTGATCTGTATCTTGTTCTGTGAGTTTTGAAAGATCCATATGTTCTCTTAAGTCTTTATCAGCACCGTGATAAGTACCTTTGCCTTTATTAATGTATGAGTTAACTCTTGCCATTGCCCATTGTTGAGGAGTTGTTCCAGGTCTATGACCAGTCTTCCAAGCTGCCATTCCTCTATTGTATACCTTTTTTAAAGTTGATAAAGATACACCAGATTTTGCAGCTTTGGCGGATAAACCTTTTTGTTCTTCAATAGTTACAACTTCTTCTGTAGCAGTTGTTTTTGCTCTATCAAAGTCAGATGGCTTAGGAGCTCCTGATTCCCCTTTCTTTCTCATAGGTCTACCTTCTTTTCTTTTCTTATTAATATTGTAATACAAACCTTTGCCTTGCTCGGTAACACTATCAAGTGTTCTTGCATCAACACCATTGTACTTTTTAGCAATTGTTGCAGCGTGTGATACTTTAGGCTTACTTGGATCACTTTTTACTTTATTTTGCAATTCTTTTTTAGCCATTTTATATGATGGACTGATTTTTGCTTTTGCTCTCATCATTACTGATTTAAATGGATATTGCTCGTCGAGATCGGAGTTATTCCATTTCTTACATAACATTGGAATACTTTCTTCACCAAATTTTTTCTTATAAGCTATTGTATGCACCGAAGGTTTAGTTTTTGCAGTCTTATCTCCTGGTGCTAGTTTATAAGCAGCTGGATCTCTGTCATCCATTTTAGTTTGCTTTTTAAATTGAGCATCCCTTTTTTCTTTTGTTGATTTTGATAAACCAGAATGATATTTAGCAGGTTGTGTACCTTTTCTATCTTTTATATCTGAGTCTTGGTTAACTTCACCAAACACAACTTCTGTTTCTTTATTCTTATTTTCACCAGGAGTTAGTTTTTTCATATACCTTGTACCTTCTGGTGTTCCCCATTCATATTTGTATTCTTCTTTAATTTTTTTAGCTTTTTTAATTTTTTCTGGAACCGCTTTAATATGATTTGCCATTTCTTCTGCATGGGGATGTAATACTTTTGGTAAACCTGACTTGAAACTTTTCATATCACCTGATCTTGCATGTTGTCTCATTTTAGTACCTGACATACCAGATACATCTTTTGAATCAGGATCTCTTTCTCCTGAAGAATGTTTGGTTATTGACTTAAAATCATAATGGCCATGTCTAAGACCTTTCTTACCATTATAAGTGTTTAACATTTTATGAAAACCTTCTACTCTATCAGAACCACCTACAATATGTAAATGTTTTACACCTTGATCGTGTAGTTTTACAGCCTGGTGTAAAATAGAAGGATGTTCTTTATCTGATGATGAAACTTTAGTACCAGGTTTTGCCACTTTCTTAATATAACCAATTTTTTTATCTTTTGGTATTGGATTCCTATCATCACCTTCCGAATGTGAAGCTATAACATGAGCATCACCACCTACTTTTTTAGCAACATCATGAACTTTATGCATTAGTTTTTCATGACCAGTAGTTACAGGATTAAACCTGCCATAGGACATTACCGCATGCTTTTCGTCAGATTCTATTAAAAATGTTTTAAAGTCCATGTGTTATTTATAGTTTTATTACCTGCTGATTACATTTTTAATAAAGTTACCTTTTCGTACAAGATCTTTATTACCTGTTTTTTTACCTTTGGCCACTAATTTGCTTCCATCACTCTTATCGATCTTTTCTGCAGCAGCTGCTCCAAGATGTCTTGACACTAAACTTTTATAACTACCTGGTTTGCCTTTACCAAGTTTTTTCATCTTAACTCCTCCTATAACAGGAGCAGCTTCTTCTATACTTCCTTCTTTGTAATATGGATTATCAGGATCTGCGTCTTTTGTATCATCTGGCCACCAGCTGTTAGTATATATTTTACCTTTGTCAAACATATCTGTCATTTCATTTATTCTTTTTTCATATTCTTCTTTGCTTGGCTTTACTCTACCATACACTACATCAAGAACATAGTTTATTGTTACAGCATTAGCAGTAAGAGAACCACATCTTGCTCCTACTTCATTTTTAAGGAAATCAATTAATATGCTTTCACTACTGTTTACCAGAGACTCCGCAAACTCATGGGGTACTTTTAAATCCACATAACTATAAACAAAATCATAATGTGGAGAAGGGGATCCGTGTAAAATATATTCATCTTTTATAACAATTCTTTTTACACCATCTTTATCATACCATATAGCTCTAAATGGGGTCAGTTCTGTAGGAGGACCAAAAGTTTCAGATAAATGCATTGCATATTTTACTGGACTTTTATTCTTCCAAAGCATATACGGATTAACCATATCGCTTATATCTTCTTTAAGTTTTTTAAAAGTTTTCATAGTTTCTTTTTTTTAAGTTTAATGGTGGCCCATCCTCGTTCATCTTTTTAGTCTTTTCTTTCATCATATTAATAAATTTTCTATAAACAGAAGCTGCTGTTGATTTACCCGCAACCTTTGCTCTTTGCTCCATTGCTACCGCTGCTTGAATCTTATGTGCGTGAGTTCTTCCAGATCTTCTAATTTTTGAGACGCTTCGTTCTGCATCTTTTGATGTTGCGAACTTGAGTCCATGTATAGTCCCTTTTGGATCTTCATCTGTGTAAAGGTCTGAGTGTTTGTCTGATTTGGCTGGTTGATTAGCCTTCCTAGGAATCCTAGCTGCTTCATATAATTTTCCTTGTTCTCTGAGTTCTTTAAATTTCTTCATTAACTGTTGTCTTCTGTTGACCTATAGGGTAAATTTGCTATGTGGATCCATGAGAGGTGTAAAACCAATATTGTTGTTATTTGTTGAAATTAAGTCTATTAAATTCCTCACGGTCATTAAGTTTTGTTGGTCTATTCTTTATAACTGCTACAGAACCCTCAGGCTTAACCTTCTGACCATTAACACTATGTTCGTATTTGTTGTGAGTTGCTAAAGAATTAACTAATACATTCTTAGCATTCTGAAGATGTTTATGTACTTCTAATGTCTTAGTAAAACTATTAACATTATTTTTAATATGATCCATATGCTTCTTACCAGCATCTAAATGTCTATTTTTAGCAACTTCTGTCTTAACTGAATCTGCTTTCTTATTAAAAACACCATTTGAATGTTCCATATAACCCTTTACGGATGGTTTCGTACCATCACGTATTGTTTTATTAATATGCGTTTTAAGCATTGAATCATGACCATCTAAATGATTGTAATTTTTAATTGTATTATGAGCATCAATTGCTTGTTTCATATGACCAGCAAATTCTTTTTGTTTATCGTCACCGTGATTAATCTTTGTATGATCAATTGCTGTTGATATAATATGAGCATCTGGATGTGGTTTAAATGAATTAGTGTTATGATTATATTCTGCTTTCATTCCATCTAATGTCTTTCCAGAATAAGCTGTATGCACTGCTACACCAATCTTTGCTTTTGCTATCTTTTTACCTTCTTCAGAATTATGTGGAGTAGAATATGTTATGGTGTTAGGTGTAAAATGATGCTTACCACCTTCTGATCTAACATCTCCATCATCCTTATGATACATCAAATCACCTTGAAAGACTTTTCCTTTTGGTGTTGTCTTAGGTAAATGATCTAAAGCACCTTTTAACTTTGAAACTAAACCAGGCGCATGTCCATGATTCTTTTCTATATCATCATGTGTGTAGTTAATTTTTGGATTCTTATTAAAGGCTGACTTAGATGCAACAAAGAACTTTCCATTCTCAGGATGATGTCCAAACACAACACTAGGAGAACCATCATATTTAGTCGATACAGACGCGTCAGACTTCCTCTTAGAGATTAACTCATTCGTATGATGCAAAGTATTAAACGCATGCTCAAAACCGTCTTTACC
>Ga0209337_1000728_pt1 | contig 26455 bp, 31 predicted proteins | sample LinPmetageLP53_FD_184044 | JGI IMG/M metagenome (GOLD analysis project Ga0209337, IMG submission 184044) | Marine viral communities from the Pacific Ocean - LP-53 (SPAdes) (version 2) | ecosystem: Environmental > Aquatic > Marine > Oceanic | place: Pacific Ocean | collected 2010-02-08 | reverse complement strand
ATAAGTCGGATAAAGAAGTTACTATTCGTACTGTAATTGATCTGGCTACTCTTGTACCGTCTGATATTCGTGCGGATGGCGTGTACGGATTACGCTGTAAGTGCCGTACTTTTATCAGTCGTTTTGTGGCTAACTTAGAGTGGATTGGTTTCACTTTAAATTACACTAAGTATAATGTGAGTGTACTGCCCATATACGCCGACATTGTGGAGTAATTAATGGCTAATCTACCACTACTTAGTTTGTCTACAGAAACTAACGTAGCCTCTCGTATTTACGAAGCGTTCAACGGGTACTCTAGTCCTTCGTTATACGGCACTGTAAACGGTAACCTAGAGTACACTAATATCAGAGATACTCGAAATTTGTCGTATTTGCAGATTCAATCTGAGACTTTTGCCGGTGGAAGCCAAGTGGGCGGGTCTGCTAATATGGACTTTTTCTCTGGCGCGTCTGACCTAGAGCCCGGAGCGGGGTGGTTTTCCGGCATTATTGACCCCAATTCCCGCCCAAAAGCATGGCTCTCAATCCCCGGCGCGTGTGCTAAAATGTACGTCCCGTACGACTCCCACGTTTTGGTACTATGGACGGTCACTTGGGCTAATGACTCACAGATTAACAACGAGACCGGGGAATCTCACATTTGTTTATTTGTTGATGATGATCCGGCTGCATTCAATACCTCAACCACGTTAGGTAATAACCCGCTAGCTAGAAGGCTACGTCGGGGCCAATTTGGTAACGAAGAAGATCTGATCGGATCGACACCTTCTGGGTACGACCGTATTCAAGATCGATACAAAGGACGTACATATAGCGGTCATTTTTTAGTAGATCTATCCACGGGCTTCCACGACATAGGCTTAAAGTTATGTACTACCGGTCTCGGTAAAAATAGGCTAAAGACTACTAAGATACGGTCACGGTCATTAAAATATATTTACTTTAGAAAAGGAGCGGCTTTCTAATGCCTACTAGGTCCCAACGAATTCAAGAGCGCGCCAAGAAACTACGCTCCGGCAAAGGCATCGGCGGGGGTAGTATACAGGGCGAGTATATGGCCGGTTTGCTCGAAAAGGGTACTCAAGACGCGTCGAAAGCTGCGTTTAGTAAACAACAGAAAGCAGACGCGGCTGTGACCGCAGTTGATACAGCACAAAAGTCTAGCGCAGGCGCGATGCAAACTCTTGCCGAAGCCGCCATGACGGGAGACCGTAGTGCCCTTTCCGGTGCGGCTAGCCAAATCCAACAGGGTACTCAAAACGCGGCTTACCAAGGAGCCCTTGCGGGAGAGCAGGCCAGTGCTCAAGCCGTGCAAGCGGCTGAGCAAGAGAAGCAAGCGGCACAACAGGCTGCAATTCAAGAGCAAGTACGCAAGCGACAGCAAACCATGTCGGACATTAGTTCCGGACTGGAGATCGCGACTCAAGTCGCCCAACTCGCTGCTCCCGGGGCTTTCGGGCTCATCGACAACATAACAAATTTACAAGCGGACAACGCTACTGCCGAAAACGACCCCACTGGCGGCTCTGGTAGTGGGTCCAAAGTCGGCGGCTTGATCGGACTCTTAAAGGGTGACTTCGCTAAGAAAGGTGCAGAATCAGTTAGCGGTGTAGGGGACATGACCGCTGAGCAACTGATGGGAGACGAATCTAGCGCAGCCGAAGCACTCAGACGTAAACTCGGCATTAGTAAGGAAAATTACTAGGAGACGACATGGCAAAATTAGAAGATAGCCTCAGAACACTACGGGCGGCTCGCGGACAACGCCGAGCCGATTCCGTTAAGCGTGTCATGTTTCCACGTCAATTTGCTTCCGCAGAGAGTCAAAAGGCCGCTGCTAAGGCCGCGTACAATAAGTCTATCGGACCTATCCTAAACGCTTACACCCGACAGCAATCTGCGCTGAGTGGTGACGAGAATGAGCTTAAAAAACTGCGTGGTAGGTCCGTAGACGACCTGATGACCAATGTACTCCGAGATGTTGCTGGTAGGGTACGCGCATCTGGCAGTGCGGATGTGGCCAAAATCAACGGTGTTGCGCGTGCAATGACTACCGCACAGCAGTACTACCGCGTGGCCGAAGCGTTGACCCGACAACGTGGCAGTAGTGGTAGTGCTAACTGGGCGAGCATGTCTCCCGGCGAGGCGGACGCGGAACTTGAAACGCTTGCGACTAACACATTTGCTAAGCTAATCAACGATGTAACACCCTCGCATTTTAAAGCTGAGGGCCTAAAAGCAGGGGCTAAAGTACCGGAAGAATATCGCGAAAAGTTCATGGACATGATTGACACCATGTACCGTCTAGATCCCCCCGCACTTGGCCCAAACGGATCTGCGTTTGCAAGTGCAATGAGCGAGTTTAACTTGGGAGTAAATCATGCGTTACCCGGTGAAGGTATGGGAACAGCAGACGTTGAGTTAATTCTCGACCAAGCGGGTGTACCCGTGAACGAAGAATTTATTCGGCAACTGGTACGGATGCAACTAATGGCGTCTATGTCTCCCGACAAGATGCCAGATCTAGTCACTGAATTCCATAACAACGCCGCTCGGTATGGTCTTGGCGAAATGGAGACGTCCATTGTTTCGTCACTAGGGAACACTCTTGGGTCTTTCTTTGGTGGAAATACACCTCAGACAGAGATTTTCCTAGAGCACCTCTACGGTAGTATGGGCCTGTCAGACACCCAACAGGGCTTCCTCGACTCTAATACCCGATACACCCAAATGCTGATGGAGAACATGCAGAGCAATAACGCGACTCCCGGAGTCCGGGCTGCACGGGACATGGTTTTTGGTAACCCTGAGTTTCAGGCCTTCAAAAGCAAACACGGCTACCAAACAAATATGGGTGCGCTGAAAGATCTACAGCAACAACTTAAAGAGGCCGATAAGACTAAAAAGAAACACGACCGACTACTCTTGCGGGCCAAAAAGTCAGGACGAGCGCCGGAAAGTATTCGTGCGTTTGAAGCCTTGCAAAACAATTGGAACCAGCCTAAAGAAGATGAGTCCGTCCCGACGGCGGGTGCTGAGTTAAACCAAGGTGCGGACACAGAACAGGTCACAGTAACTCCCGGAGCCCAGAATGAGTCTGCCAAGTCGCGCCTCCCGTACCGTAACATCTTCTACCAAGGCAGTAAGTCCAAGCAGTGAAACATCTGCCCCGGACGCTGGTCTAGACCTACCGGAAATTGATCAGACGTCGGACACTACCTCTGATTTACCCGAGTTTGACCCTACAGCTTTTTCTGAGGAAGAGAAGCCGGAGCGCGAACTTGTAGACATTGGTACAAAGCGTGAGATTGCGGACGAAATGGGCGAACGTCGGACGCTATTTTCGGATCCGCGTGGGTTCCTTGTCGGAACGTATAAGGCAATCGCACCTACTTGGTTGGGTGGTGGGCCTTCGGGCGCAGGTATGGGTCAAACGGGCTACGACGACATCGACACTCGTCTGGCTAACATGCTCGAAGAATACAAAATGGAGCCTACTGCTGAGAATTTAAATGTTCTCCAAAAAGACCTAGTAGACGCTTTTGCGAACCGGACCCCTTACGAGTTTGGGCACCCTGCGTTTAATGATTTAGGTGACATAGACCCCGGCGATGTAGACCCTTATCAGGCTATCAGTCTTCCCGCCGCAGAGATTGTCGGGCTGTGGGCCAAAGACAATCTAGGTAGAGATTACGAAACCATACCTGAACTCTGGGACAACTTTGGGGCAGATTACAAAGCCGAAAACGATCAGTCAAAGAAGTTTAATGATCGGATGACGGAGCTAACGGAAGAAGGTAACTCCCATATTACCGTACACGTCTCTATGGATGGTAAGATAGTTAGTAGTGTTGTTAAATTCATGGACGACGAACTTAATGAAGAATTGCGTAGTCTGAATAACAACCCGATTATTGACGAGATTCTTGGGGACCAAACAGATCCCAGAGTCTACATGATGTCTACCGCAGGTATGACCATGATGGCAGCGCATCCTGAGATGGCGGCACTACTTCCCCAGTCTATGTCAGGCGCTGTAGTACGCGAGACGCTACCTAGTGTTAGACAACTCAATAACGAAGAACAGTACAACCCTATGCGGGTAGTAGCCCCTTTTCATGCAACTCCTACCGGGGTCATGTTCGCGTCTGACGCCGCATTTCAATCCATGATACCTATGATCGCCACTGAGATTGCCCTAGACGACGGCATCGCAATCGACAAGTGGAACGACATGGTGTGGAGTTACAACCGACGTCTTAAGCAGGCACAGAAATCAGGTACAGAAGCTGAACAGCCAATGCTGTCCGCTGACCTGACTGTAGAGAGTATCCGCGACCGGGCTATTGCCCGCGCTGAGACGGACTACCAGAGCGCGTACAAAGGGTACCGAACTACGGTACACAAAGATCCATACCGAGTAGTAGACTCCTATATCCGTGGAGATGTAATGCCCGAGGGTGAGGTAAGTATGCCCGGAGACATCGCAGCGTTTGCGGGCCGTGCTACTGCACAGGCGACATCTGATTTCTTGATGTTACCTGAACTATCCGGACGTACTTACGGCGACAGTACACTCCCTTCCCGTATCATTGACGCTATGTTTATGTCCGGAGTAACTAAGCTCCATGGTGGAGCCGTACGGAAAAGGCGTGAAGAGGACGGAAATTTAGTACTTCTAGAGGAGCCCTTGAAGGAAGGGGAGTTGGCCCATCCACTGCTCGGCGATGTCGTAGGTACGAATGAAGTAGATTATTTTCTTAAGACCGTAGATCCTTTGACTGAAGTGTACACTCGCGCATTCGTACAGGCGATGGACAGGGAGATAGCGGAAGGTAATGGAATTATTGGCCGTGAACTACGGATTATTAAATACATGTTGGAGGTTGTAGGTACACCTGACAACCTCGTGTACATGGCCGAAGACTCTTACGCTGGAGGCACGTTTGTAGCCGAATTTGGCGAGGCGTTTATCCGCCCGCTACTGGCGCGTGTGATTGGCGAGGACGCCAGTAAGAAGTTTGAAGCCGGAACAACTGGCTTGGGTGGCATTGTGGCCATTGCTGCGATGATGCGTACCCCGGGAGCACTAGAGGCCGCGGCTCTTGGGACGTCTCTGGCTAAATCCGGCAGAGCGCGTAGAGCGCGGCGTATGGAAAATGTGGCCACACGGTCTAGTAAGGCCATTGCGGACGGCATCGAAGGTGTACCTAATTTTGATAAAGCTATGTCGGGTACTTTGGACGTAGAAGCAGCCGACAAGTTAGTCCGTGACGTACAAGCAATCATTGACGCCGACGACGGTGTAGGTATCCCACTACAAATGACGGCGCGCTTAGACGCCGAGTCACAAAGAGGGGTAAAGTCCTCGCTGCGGGACACATCCAATCTAGCGTTAGTCGAAGCGTATAAAGAGCTAGGACAACGTGCCACGGAGGCCCGTGAGAACGCTGCACAGTCGAAGCGTTTGTCCCAAGAGCGTGCCGCAGGGTCAGAAGAGGCGCTGAACCACTTACTAGATTCTGTGGCATCAGACGTACAGGACCTAAAACTTAGGTTCCAACAAGAACTAATCGTCCAACAGGGCTTAGCCGAACGATTGACCCATGAAGGCGTACAGAACCGGGTCCAAGAACTACTACCTAATGCTAGTGTATCTGACCTAAAATTCCTAGAGGATGTATTTGATTATCTTAGGGAAGCAGGCGACTTTTCAGATCCTTCTAAACAGGGAAAACTGATTGCCCTCGCCCAAGGACTCTTGAACAAAGGTATCCTTCCTCAACAGAAGATGACGGATTTGCTTCAATTAATTGGAACCGCGGAGGGTGATGCCATTATTCGTGCGGTGCTTTTTGAACGGATGTCTCAAATTCTAGAGGGTGCTCCCGATAAAGCCATAGGGGACTCGGATGTAGACCTCAGCTTAAAAACAGCGAAAGAACGTGCTGAGGGTACGGCTGCGGAACTAAGCGCCAAAGCCGACGAGCTTGACGCGCAGATTGCGGAAATAGCTACAAACCGGAGAACACAGGACGCCGACGGGCTTGTACCCGAAAGGCCGGGACGAGAGGTTGAAAGCGACGGTACTTTTACCGCAAGAACGACCAATGTATTGGAAGAAATATCGGTAGTCAGATCGGACCTAGAACGACATAAAGCTAACGTCGAAAAGATGACTGATCGCGAGGCTTTTTTAGGCGATCTAATTGACAACGCTAAGTTTGACGCCGTTACAGCAAAATACCTTCAAGATTACGTTCGGTCCTTGTACCGGCAGGCCCGAGCGATTGCGGCGGCTGGTGACTTAACTCCAAAGCAGTGGACTGCACTAGAAAATGCTATCGTAGGTAAAGCTACTCCCGAAGAAATGACCGCAGCAGTCGAAGGCGCGGCCAAGACTAATCCAGATATAAAAGCAGCTTTGGATATTGTCCGGGAAGAAATTGCGGACGTACGTCAAGACGCTCCTGTAACTACTAAGTCTACGGCAACGGCTCGTCGGGTGGTTAAAGCCGCACAACGTGTGTGGTTGAAGGCCGACGAACAGAAAAGAGCATTACTTAAAGACGCTGATAACCCTGTTGAAGTAATGAACAGTCAAGCCTACCAAGTCGCGGAGAGTGCTGTCAAAGAAGCGGATCGTACCGTAAACGATGTGCGGACAGAGTTTGGTCTTCCAGAGGATACAAGATCTCTAGGTGTGTTTGATGAAAGCTGGATTGATGACCTAGACGCTAAGGCACGAGATCCCGGCGGTTTCGAGATTAACGATGTCGGCCACACCATTATCTCCGCACGCGCAGCCGTTAAACTATTAAAGAACCCCACTGGGATCTTGCATTTAAATCATAGGAACCAACACTGGTTTATTCCTAGTCCGGTGTTTCATTCTCAGAATGTCTGGCAAGTCTGGGCAGTTACTGCGTCTCAGCGAGTGTTTGAGCTACTTCCGATGTTCCGGATGCGACAACGTGCCCTAAGCGCCCGTCTTGCCCCTGAGATTGACGACGTGGCTCGCCGTAAGTTTGTACAGTACACCCATATTGCCGCCGATTTTTATAAAATCTGGGACCACGTTGCCGGTAGGGTAGATTACTCGGACACCACAGACACGGCCCGGATGCGGTACGACGAAGCCAACACTATGATTAACGACATCCTAACGACTACTGACCAGCGAGTACGGACGGTAGAGGCTCGGTACCGATTGTTGCCCTACACAAAGCGGACGGGCCTACACATCTGGGCCGCAGCGGGCTTCAGTACGTCGATGTTAGATCGAATGCTCGACCGATCGTGGCAACTGGCACAAGCAGTGCGACTAAAACCTATGGGCGAAAACATGCCCGATTTTGCAATGGATGCTGCGATTTCATCGTTCGTCAGTGACTTATCTGTAATTGCGCGTGAAGATTGGCACTCGGAAAAACTACCCGCGATTAAGAAAAGGGTGTATGAGTGGTTGATTGGAGAGTCTAGGGCCGACGAGCCTTTTCGGTTTGGTAACTACGAGATGAACGACCTACGCGGCGCGATCCTCGAAGCCATTGAAGCGGAAATGCCGTTACAGACCGTTGTACGGGACGGAGGCGTTAGTAAATCTGAACGGTTGTCTATGTTTAGGTTCCAAATGGCTATCGTTCAAGGTGCGTTGTTTGATGATGCCATCAAAGGTTTTCTAGAGCTTACAGGGCCTCGGACCAGCGCCTACGATTATGGAATGGCACTGAATACAATTACGGGTCAGGGGCAGATGGAAGGTACTCAAGCCGCCAATCGGACCTTTCGAGTAGACGATCGTGTCTGGTTACGAACGGACCTACAAGCGTGGACCGACTGGATTGTACAAGATAAAGAACGTCCAGTATCCGGTAAAGCACCTCAGAAGCGCGACGTAGCTGAGCAAATAGCAGGCACTGCCCCAGCGTTCTTTGAGCCCGAGAGGCAAGTTGGGGCTCGTCCGTTTAAGAGCGATGACCTCGGTACTGTTCCCGTAACTCAGCGTTTGGAAGAAGGTGATGCACCACCAATACGTCGGGACATGACTATTGAGCAACTAGGGGCTGAGCACTTAAACAAGCAGCCCTTTCAGATTGTCAGAATGTACACTACAGAGCGTCCTAAAACAGACGTTGTTGAAGGTGAAGGTGTTCCACTAACCCCGGAGCGAGTGCGGGAGTTGGCGGTGGCTACCGACACCGAACGTGTACTAATCGACGTTTGGGATCCAAATACTGGGACTGTCGTCAAAGGCCTCGGGCTTGATGAGATAGCGCATCGCAATGCTAACTTCTCTTTGTTGGATGCGTATGTCGCCTCTGAAGCATTGGGTATGGCGTACATTGACAGTGTTGGGCGATCTGACGCAGGCAAGGACGCGGCGGTAAAAGGAAATGTCCGTAAGCTTACAGACTTAGCTGCGGAAGCGTTTACGGCGTACCAGAAGTTAATTACCGTAGGCCTAGCGGGAGACGGCTACTTACTTCAGCAATTTCCTGCGAGTGGAATCTCAGATCTTGCCGAAATACATCAGAAGATGGGTAAAGAGATCGATCAACTCGTATCCGCTGACTTAGCTACGGGGTCTAAATCTGTAATGCTTCGGTACATGGCTAACGGAATGGGGAGTTCAGTTCTCGATAAGCTACTTACGATGCAAAGAGCACTGTTTGCTCAGATTTTGTTTGGGTACGGTGGTCGGCCTTCGTTTGTCGCGTCTATTTTATGGGGCGATATGGGTCAGAAACACATCGTTCTAGGTCTCAAGGACGCAATCGGCCTCAGCGCCTTCACCGCCATGGGCTATCTACCTTTCAACGTACAGACTAAAGCATCCGAGTTCCTTAAAGCTAACGGTACGTCAGGTGGAGTTCCCGGCGTTTTAGACGCCAACACCAACGCGGCGTTTTTGAAACTGATGGAAGGTGGGGACACATTTATTCCTGAGTTAAAGATGACTGCTGGCGAGGCGTTGGTCGAAATGCGGTCTGCGGGCGTTGAAGATCAGTTTGTAAACACATTATCCGATGCCGCCAACAAAGACGCAGTACGACGTATGGTAGGTATGCGTGGCTATAACGTGACTGACGGGGTGATCTGGTTTGGAAAGGCGGGCGCATCCGCAGGCGTACCGCTGTTCGTGGCGTATCGGTGGTTCCAAGACGTGATCTCTGAAGCTACGACACGTCAACGTGCCTTTTTCTACCTACTACAACGGATGCGAGGTAAGACACCTGACGAGGCTCGCGGGCTGATGAACAACGCACTGTTCGATTGGACAACCTCTATCTCTAAGTTGGAAAGAGATTATCTGGCGTCTTGGATCTTGTTCTACACCCTACAAAAAAACGCAGTAGCACACTACTTGCGTATGTTTACCGAGCACAGCCGTGTGGGTGGACGTGAATGGGCCAAGCGGTACGCTCGTGGTAGTACTCAGCTTCAACGACATAAGGGCCACTTACTACTACACGCGGGCACGCCCCCGATCAGCCCTGAGTGGGACGGGGAACAACCCACGGGCGAAGACCTTAAGCGTGAATGGGCTAAGTGGACCGATATGCCTAACTACATTCAAGATATGCCTATCGTGGGCACAGGTGTGTACCCCGAACATGCAATCGAATTACAACGCAAAGAAGGTTACTTCCGACCTGCGTATGCAGACACTCTCAGGCCATTCTCGGACGTACAGACTGGCCTTATGTTCTACCATTTAGCTACAGCTATGATCTCCGTCGGAGTTTCAACTGCTACGATGCTGGCTCCCGACGGTACTAAGGTACCTCTTGCTACGAATCCAAAGAAAGCTAAAGAACTGGCGGCTGACGTAGTGTTAGAACTGATGGCTCCGGTGTATGCGTCCGCGGGTCAGGCCCTTGCGAAGCAATCGGGCTTGACTACCCCCGGAAGCTGGGGCTCTCAGGCGGAATCAAGAAAGGTCAAGAAAGGTGACCTTGCAATGTACGAGTTCCTCACTGCGTTCGGGTTCCCAATGGAGCGCGTAGTTTATCTACAAGATCAGACGATGGGTCGGGGCAATATCGCGGCCAAAGGTGAGAGACGTATTGGGTTTGTAGGTCCGATTGATCCAGTATTTGACATGCTATGGCAACTAGGTACTCGGCAGTTTGGGATGTACGAGCAACTCGCTGGGCTTGTGTTTGCGGGTATGACTCCGGAAGAAGTCCTTCAGTACGCGAGCGAAGATCCTACCGGCTTCGAAACACGGCTCCAGACAGTCCGAGTATTAATGGACCTTATGCCTCGCCGGAACTGGGATCCATCCGATCAAGTGTATTACACTGAACGTGATATATCTTTGACGGTTAGCAATCAGAAAGCACACCAAGAACAAGTTAATCGTTCTAAAGCAATCGCAAGTCTCGATACCGATTATAGTGACAACATCCCCACTAACATTGCAGCTAATTTAGACGCCGCACAGCTTAAGATCTACAAGGCCAATTACAAAAAGCTTGTTGACTGGCAACTAAGCGACACGGGTCAGGCGTATTTTGCTTTACGGTACGGCCCAACAGACGGTCGCATAACAGATGAATTTAAGTCTTCCCCCGAAGGCCAAGAACTGTTAGAACTAATTAGTAACTACCGTGACGACGATAAGTGGCCTAGCGCCGAGATCGATGCTCTAATTGGTACGATAAACGTAGAGGCCGAACAACTTAGGCAGTCTAATAAAAGAAAAGGCAAGCGATAATGTCCAGTCTGGATCAAAGAGTAACCAATTTAGAAGACCAAGTTGGCGGAATCCGTGAGACTCTTGCTATGGTACAAAACGAACAGAAACATTCGGTCAAAACCTTAGATCGCATTGAAGCTCAACTTACAATACTTTCAGTACAGAACCAAGGCGACTGGAGTACCGCGTTTAAAAACCCGCAAACCATCGTCCTCGGCCTTATTCTTATCGGAGGATTGTTGGGACACGACACTATGATGTTAGCGTCTACAGCAATGAATCCAGCTTTAGCGGGTCCTTCCCTTGACATCGTACCTTAGGTAGTTTATAAACTTTACATCCTTTAGGATTTATACAGGAGACATTCGGTCATGGCAGGTAATCTAAAGCAAAGACTAATCAAAGCGGGACGCGACTTTAACTACGCAGAAGGCGTCAAGGTCCTCAACAATACCGCTTCAATCATCACCGCCGATACAATCGTTATGGCAAAAGACGCACAAGGTCCGTTCTTGATGGTCGAAGCTGCGCTTGGTACTGTGGGCAACGCTCAAGGTCGGCTGCTGATTATGAAGCATGACCTTCCCGCAAACGGCTACGGTGTAGCTTTGCCGTGGAAGAAATGTACAGGTGCAGTCACTGGCTTCGCTGATGGCGCAGTTCTGTACATTAACGACGACGGGACACTTACCGCTACTTCCGGGGACCCCGCGAAAGCGCGTGTCGTTGGGCATGTCTTGGATGCTTCCGATGGTACATGGTTGTTCTCCGGTGAGATGGGCATCCAAGTAATCTAGGGAGGCTCAGATGGGCGTAGCACGCGTCAGACCGTCTAGAAATATCTACACGGTAACTATAAATGAAGGTAATCTACCGAGTGCTGCTTCGGGCAAGACGACTAGTACTTGGAAATTTGAGGGTATTCCCAATAGAGGTATTGTTCACGCGGCATCACTCAAACTGAGGGATCTTACTGCGCTAAGCAATACGGGAGTAAACGCAATTTTCTTTAACTCTCTAGGTACTGTGTCTGCCGTTGCCGATGGGGATAACGGAATTAGTACCATCACAGCGGACGACGCTATTTTTGTCAGTACGTTTAAGATTTCGGACGCACCCTCAGGTGCGCTCAACGTACATGCAGTCACGACGGGTCCGACTACCCCTGAGCTATACAGTGCTCAAATTCAACTGTTAGATAGCAATAAAGAAAACGTACCCGACGAACTAGCTTACGATTTGTCGGGCGGAGTACTGGGTCCGGATTCAAATGATGCGACCCTGTTCGTTACTCTCTGGACTGGCGGTTTTGACTGGACAGGCCTAGAAAAGATTACTATGACGCTTGAGATCGAGCCCTGTTTCTAGGGAGATTGTATGGAGGAGATTACGGTAAGTGCCCAAGGCACCCGTGTACGCACGCTTAATCAACTTCTGAGGCACGCTAACGTCGATAAAAAACGTTGGCGTGTTTCTTCATGGAAATGTAACTCTTGGGAACAAAGCGTTAAAGGCGGCGAATCTACTATCACGCTTTATCAGGTCAAGGCGTACCTAGAGCGTAAGATCGAGCCCGACCGTCAGCCCGCGTACCCACCTAAGTGCATCCCACGAACCGAGCGTCCACCTCGAACCGACGGACTTAAGACCGCGTGCTTTATCCCGGACACCCAGTTGGGATACGCGTGGAAGAATAAGTACACATACCTAGATCCAATGCACGATCGCAAGGCTATGGATGCGGTGGTACGGTTTGTACGTCACGCTCGACCCGACGTTATAGTTCTCTTAGGAGATATGCTTGACCTAGCCCCTTGGAGTACGCGGTTTCCCCGGAAGCCGGAGTACAGACAGACCACACAGCCTGCGATTGACGAGCTACACTGGTGGTTAGCTGACATCCGAGACGCATCTCCTGCTAGTAAAATAGTGTACATGGCTGGCAACCACGAGGCCCGGATAAGCAAGGCGGCAGTAGAGCTATTGCCTGAAGCTACCGGGCTTTCGCCTGCCCTGTCGAATGACCCGATCTTAAGTCTCAATCATCTACTACACCTAGACAAACTAGACATAGATTACATTGGTCCTTACGGTACTGACTGGTGGCTATGGCCTGACTCCAACTCGCCCATCCGCGTTAACCACGGCACCAAAGTCCGCGGGGGCTCCGGTGGAACAGCTACGGCAATCGCCAAAACTGCCCGCTGGTCCGAGGTCTACGGGCACATCCACAAGGTAGAGTTTGTACAGAAAACGTACCATGGTCCCGATGGTCCACAGTGTGTAACTGCAATGAGTCCCGGTTGTTTAGTTAGAGTACCGGGACCTACGCCGGGAGTTTCTTTAGCTCCCGATTGGCAACAAGGGCTTGGGCTTGCTATACTTGACGAGAGAACTAAAGATGTTCACATGCAGGTACTTTCGATCACTAACGGGCGGCTTGCGTACAATAACCAGATCTTTGAGGGCGAAGACCCTTACGAACGCATCGCCTTCGAAACCGGCTGGCGACAGTTTACCGGAGACTAAAATGGCCAAGAACAAAAAGTTTAACATCTTCAAGCTCGTCGCTCGCATCCTTCGCGTGGGACGTAAGATTACAGTTGCGTTGTCGGACGATCAGAAGATCAGCCCCGATGAGCGTGACGAGATCATCGCACTCTTGCTGTCCGAGGTCACTGCGTACCTCGACGAAGTAATGGGATAATCAATGCCTACCTTGACCGCTACTAATCAGTTAGCCAACGCCGACTTTCGATTCTGGAAAGTCGATGTTACTAGCACTGACACTTCAGTTGTGTACACAAACATTTTTGGTACGTCGGGTACACTGTACGCTATTTACGTCCAAAACGTAGAGTCTAGTAACGAAGCCGTGTTCCTTAAAATGTACGACACTGTGACTGCTCCTACCAATGGGACCACACACCCGGACTTTGGTTTCGGCATTAAGTCAGGAGTTAAAGAAGTGTTCTTGTTCCCTGAAGGTGTGACTTTTAGTGCAGGACTAAGTTGGGCAGTGTCTGACTTTGCCAACGGTAAGGGTACTACACGAGGGGACAGTACTCTCGACGCTGGCGTTTCTAAAATCGTATTCGTTTACAAGTGAGTTAAGTCATGACGACAACCAACTATACTATACAATCCCCTATGAACACGCTGGTCTGGAAGGACACAGCGGTCACCAACACTAAAGTGCAGCCCGCTGCTGCGACAAGTGACGTGACTCATATGGAATTCGATAACACGACAAATACCGCGGCGACGTACTATAAGTTCTGGGCGCTCGCAACTGGATCTGTAAGTCTTGGGGTCACGGAACCTTACTTCATCATAAAGATTGCGGGCAGTACGAAGCAGTACATGACCATCCCTACGACGCTCACGTTCACGACTAACTTAACGTACATTGCAACTAGCACTCAAGCGAACGATGCGACCCAAGTTGCCCCCACAAACACTGTGGGACTCACGTTGATCTACTCACCTTAAGCTAGTTTAGTCTTAGCGTAGACGTAACCTCGGGTAGCGTCTCGCTCCCCGTACTCCGGGAACGGTGGCATGTAAGCCTCACCGGGGCCTACACCGCGCCACACGACACCGTTGTGGTCAATACCGTTCCGCGTAGACTTGGTGGCTTCTAGGACCAACAGACGGCCTCCTGCCTCGCACGCTAGGAAGGAGTGGCCTTGCTTCCACTGGCCCTTCCAGACTTGGTATAGATACCAACCATCACCGTCACCGTTAGCCGTGATGCCTAGTTCTTTTGCCATGGTGATCGGACCCCATAGGTCTTTGCGGTCCCACATTTGCCACTTCTTATACCGACTAAACGTCCAGTCCGCGTCCGGGTATAGCTGACATAAGATGGCCCAAGTGAATGTCGAACAGTCTATTTGCTTAGTACCTGTGTCGATAAGCTTAGATGAGACGCCACGAACACAAGACGGCATATCCGCCTTGTGTCCGTAGCTGTAGCCCTCCCATGATGGGAGGGCGTGAAGGATTCTCTCGGTTACAGTTTGATTATCTGCCATCCCATATCCTGTGGCTCATAGTCTTCTGGCATCACGGTGCTCTGAACGTATACCCCAAGTGCGGGTATGGTCCGCGCTGCCCTCATCATCTTCCCTAGTGTAACCGGGTCATAGCCCCGGTCTGGGAATATGATAACACTCTTATCCATAGGAAGCACAGCCGCCGCAAGGGCTATAGCTAGTGCCACAGACTCAGCACCTGACGGAGCCGGACGTCGCTGTAGTCCTAGCTTGGCGTCCTTACCTGTCTTAACGAACCGAGGATGCTGCATACCCTCTGGCATATATTGGTTCATCCTCTCTTCAAGAGCCGGAGCTATCTCCAAGTAGAACCTATGCATCTCACGTTTGATCTGCTCAGACAGGTCCTTAGACTGTGCCTCGTGGAGTACAGTCTGTGACCTCTCTGCAATCAGTTCTTGACTCGGCTCCGACATATACTTCATGGCGATGTCTAGTTCTTTTAGCTTAGCTCTATGTGCGCGTAGTGCCTTGCCGACTACTTCGTCCATCTTCAACAGGGCTTGGCGGTAGCCCCCATGCTGTTTAACCTGAGCATCCCACTGTTGGTGTACGACCATCAAGGGCATGTCATTATCGACATGCTTAAGTAGAAACTTGTACATACTGACTGAACCACCATTCATAGCAGCCATAGCTTCCTGTACCGCATTTCGGTAGCCCGCTGTCTCGCCTCGGTACTCGTACTTAGCGAAGTCATTAGTCAAGATAGAGGCAGTAACGGTTGCCCCCTCAGTCATGAACTCAATGTGGCGTTTGAGTTTGATGTCCTTGCCCGCTGCATCGTACACCTGATTAAAGCAGGCTAGCTCTAGGGCGTGGATCAAGGCACTTTTACCTGCGCCGTTGCGTCCATTCACTATGACGTATTTAGATTCGAACCTAAACCGTGTGGTCATTCTGTTCTTAACATTCGTTACTAGTGTCTTAATCATACTTCCTTCCATGTTTGGCCAATGTCGGCCTCTGCTGTGAATTCTACGGGTAGACCTTCTACCCTCCTCGTTAGCACTTCAGTTACAATCTTCTGCGTCTCTTCTGCTTTTCCCTCCTTCACCGTGAATACTACAGCGTCGTGAAGCTGGTTCACTAAGCCAATCTTGTTGTTAAAGTCGAATGGTAGGTGGTCTTCTACCAATTCAATCATGCCGTTAGCGACTACGGCGAAGCCCCCCGCTTGTACCCCGAAGTTGAGGATTGCATTGTAATCCTCTTGGGCGAAGAAGCGCCGCCGTCCCATCACGACCTCCTCGACGTATCCCGTGGACCGGCATCCTGACAAGGTTTTCTTCCACCACTTTGCAAATTGTGGGGCTCGATCCTTCCATCTCCGGTGGAGGACACGGATCTGCTGGAGCTTGTAATGAGCGTACAGTAGGTTGCCATCGTTGTCCTCGTTACTCGTAACTAGATCGTAGATCTTAGGTGCTGCCGCGCCGTACAGTGAGGCAAAGCAAATAGTCTTAGCCAAGTTACGCATCCGCTTGAACTGACCTTTACCCTTACCCATCTTGTTTGTAGGTGCGCCCTCTGATTCCCAGAACCTAGCTCCGAACATGAGATCCCCAGTTAGGTTGTGGGGATCGATCTCCTTCTTCTCAAAGGCATCTAGGTAGTGCGAGGCTCCTGCCAATGCTGCGGCGAAGCGTAGTTCCAATTGGTCGTAGTCTGCCCCGACGAATACGCATCCTTTCGGCGGTATGAACATGTCACGGAGACTATGTGGTATGTTCTGGAAGTTAGGACCACTAGATGAGAGGCGTCCCGTAACCGTACCATGTGAGTTCCAGTTGGGGTAAACATAGCTATCCCGTACTAGTCCAGCGTTAGGCCGGAGCTTCTTTAAGTAAGTAGATAGCATCTTCTCGTCACGACGGTAGAAACGTAAAGCGTTAATGTACTTACGCTGTTCTTCTGCAACTGCACTGCTAGCCTCCAGTGACCGTAGTACATCCGCACCCACACTAGGCTCGCCTGTCTTGGTGAATTCTTTAGGTGGCAAGCACCAGTCACTAAACAATAACTCTCTAACTTGAGTCGGTGAATTAGGATGTACATCAGGTTGTAGCCCGTAGAGTATGCGTTGCCACTTCTCCGAGCTTTCCTTATGTCGCTTCTCGTGCGCCGCTCTCCGGCCTTCGTCGATACGCATACCCATCCTACGCATACCGACACAGATGTCCTGTACCTTAGCGTCGAAGCCATACAACTTAAGCTGGTCTCGGCGCTTAGCACTCTCCCTCAAGGGCTTGGTAATGCGTGCGGTGACGGCTACGTCGGTTGCACAGTACTCGTGTAACTCTCGGTCTGTCCTAGCTACTACTCCAGTGTGGTCTGCCTTCCATGCTGGTACGTCAGTTAAGAACGAACCGATGAACCCTAGTCCGTGGCGATGCTCGGAGGCGGCTAGTTTATGGAGCAGGATGGTGTCTACCAAGGGCTCAGGCGTTACGCCGAGGTGCTGCTCTACTACAAGCCTATCGAAGTAACCTGCGTTGTGTCCGACCTTTAGGTGTCCCGGATCCGTAAATACATCCCGGAGCAAGTCTTTCATCCACTGCTCTTCATCAGCCTTGTAGAATCTGCTTACCCCGTCGATGCCCACGAACGGTATGATTAGTACGCGGTCTACAGTACCGATACCCACACAACGTAGGTCGGTAGTTAAACAGTCCACACCGTCAGTCTCGACGTCGTAAGCTAGAAGCTGGCCCCTTACGTCTTCGAAGAAAGCCTTGGCTTCCTCGTAGTCGGGCGTGTACCTTACACTAGGGTCTTTCCAGTTCAGTTCTCCCTTATGGTGCCGTAACATCTTAGCGATGTCGGCACTTAGTATGCCCTTAAACTTGGGTTGCTTAACCATATAACTAGGAGAATAAGTAGGTAGTACCTTGAAATCGCCCCGTACTGCGGGTCCACCTCTAACTGCGTCTAGCTTTGGGTTACCTTCGTACACAAACTTAGTAGCGTAAGAGCCCATGGGTAAGATGGTTTGGTAGGTGTCCATACTCTCACGGACGTGAGCCGAGCACGCCTCTATCGGACTCAGGTAGGGCTCTTGGCCCTTCTTAGCCCTACGCCTATTGGTTGCCCTAAGGCGTGCGAGGTATGTCTTAGGGTCGTCGTGAGGCCACCTACAGCCCACGATGTTTCCCCATGCTATGTCGCTACGCTTCAGTCCGTTCTCTTGTATTTGTTCTACAACGAACGCGCCGTTAGCATCAGAGAACGGCGCATTTAATTGGGCGTCAGTCTTAGAGGGTCCCTCGCCCAGAATAAGGATTCCCTCTTTGTTTTCAGCGTGGATGAAATCTACCGGGTCCCAACACTTCTCTCTTTTCCAGTATTGTTTCAACGGACACTTATCACATTTAGCTTTATCAAATCCCAAGACTCACCTCAAACCACTTAAACCATTCATCGAATTCTTCGTCGGATTCTAACTCGGGTGCGTAGTACACCCCGCGTCTAATGCGGACACGTCCCTTCTTCTTTAGTCGATAGAACCCTAGCCGCTCTAGTGGCGAACAGCTTGCGCGTGTTACCTGCCACTCTCTTAGTAGACGCTCTAGGGCATCTACTTCAGGTGCATCTAATGTCATCGTCTGGCCCCCGGAGAAAAAAAGGGCACCTTGAAGTGTTAGTCCAAGGTGCCCCACATGAACTAGAAGCTCATGAACTCGCCGAGAGCATCGTCAGACTTGCCCTTACCATTGGACACTTCCTGAGATGAAGTGTACTGATCAGCGGTAACCCACTTACGAGTAGGCCAACTCTTGTCGTCTACCGCCGGAGCGTAGTAGCAGTAGCCGATGAGTCCGGTACATTCCTTAGCAATGTAGTCCGCTGCCTCTTCCATAGTCTTGAAGTCTTTAGCAAAGGTCTCCCGAACCTCTGAAGGGCTCATGCCAAGAGAGCTAAAGAACCGCAACCAGATACCCAGAACCTTATCGTCCGGAGTCTTAGGCAAGTTAATACCGTCGTTGATGGAGCAGCCTTTAGACTCTCCCTCCTCTACGGTACCCTTGATTCGGATACGGGCGTTGCCGGTCTGTGACTCGTAGCACTCCATGCTAGTAATCTTGACTTGAAAGACTCCCGAAGATCGAGGAGACTGATTGATACTGACGTTACTGAAATCAAAGTTAAACATTTTTTATTTTCCTATAGTGTGTTCACGAAATTAGTTAGCAAATTATTGTTATGTTTTCTAAGTTGTGCCCGGTCAAGGGCATCTGCAAATATCCATCTAATATGTCTGTCGTCTACTCCCTCCTCTTTTAGTTTCTTAGCGTGGAAAGCCAATATCGGCTTTAGCTTAGGTCTCCTCTCTTCCAACTGCTCGGCAAGCTCAAGGCTAATAGCCTCTACATGCTCATCCATAAACTGCAATGCCTTTGGCCTCGGGACATCGTAGCCCGCCAGTAGTAACACCTCCCTCAAGTTGAGGGGAAATTTTTCGGGCGTAATGGCTAGGCGATCGCCTGTGATGTAGTCCGCATCGGGGCCTGACTGGTACATGTAGGGCCATCCGATCGAACTGTCCTCGTCGTAGATCACTCGGATCACGAGGTCGGCCATAGCGGGCAGCTTCTCAGGTAACTGCCATCCGGGGATAAGCGGTGAGCCCGGGATGTACTTATTCCCAGTATCTTTCTTTACCTCTTTAGGAGGTTGCTCGTGCATATTTAGGATAACGTGGCAGTCAGCCGCCCGGGCTGCGTCTCGCAAGTCATAGACCCTCTGGTTAAAGGCATCAAAGGCTGACCACCCCGAGTGACTCTGCTTGCACCTAGCAAGTTCTTGGTCACACAAGATGCTAAAGTCATCCACAATAATAGCGGGGTATTTATCTTGTCCTTGTTTGATCATAGTAGTGATGTGCCCAAAGTTAAGCGACTCACCGGCTTCGATGACCTTGGGTTCCCAGTTGAGCCATCTAGCGCAAGTGAGCGCGCCCTTTGGTGCGATGAACAAACCGTCAGGGAAAGCTCTCACACTTGCAAGTGTCTTGCCTGTCTTAGCAGGTCCATATTGGATAGCGAATATACTCATGTCTTACTCCCCCATTGGCACGTCTCATAGAATTTACATTTACGGTAGGCCCAACATGCTGACTCATGATGAGTAGCGGGCCAAAGTGATGGTTCCACGTCTTCAAACTCCCTTATCATTCTTTCTGCACTAATTATTGTCGTCTTAAAATTGGCAACGCTGTGAGGGGCTGGGTCGATAGACGTACGATTAAAGGTTGGAGACGCTCCACCCTTGCCCCACTCAATCACGTTCAGTAGTACTCCGCCCCATCGATCACCGAACATCTTCTCTCCGATCATCTGGTAGCCAATGAACTGTCCGTTCATAGAGTAGCCGCCTACTGTTTTACCGCTAAATCTGTTTGTCGTTTTGTGATCTACAAAGTAGACCTTACCGGTGATCGGATGCTGCCACACTAAATCTACACGTTGGGTGTAGAAGTAGGTGTCATTCATCTTCTCGTCGTAAACGTTAACGCATAGCTCATGTTCAATCGCCTCTACGTTCCACTGCTCTGCGGACCAGTGTAGTATGTAGGCGGCTAGTGTCTCCTGCATTTGAGGTACATAGCGTTGCCATGCGGCTCTATGTCCCGGAGGCTGTAACTGGGCCAGAGCCTGAATCGCGTCGGCACCAGAGTAAAGCTCTTTATCTTCGTACAGATTAGACTGTAGTCCGTAGTGGTGAGCCAGTCCGACATGGAACAGGGAGCCCTTGATTAACGGTTCTGCCGGAGGTATGTCAGATGTACGCTTCTCCGTCTTATAAGACAGAGCATATAGTCTAGGACAACGCAATGCCTTAGACAGCCGGTGCCACCCTTTACGGGAAGGACCGGGATCGATCAAGAACTTAGCCATGTTAACCTCTATGCTTCTGCTGGATTCTCTAAGTCAGCACCAACAAACGGGTTCAGTTCCTTGAGTTCTTCTAGCTCTAAGGAAACGTCGTACAGTGTGCTCACTGCCTCTAGCATCTCGGCTCTAGTCCAGAGCTTAACGTATGCTACGCTACAGGCTAAAGCAGCGGCGAGTTCATGTAGTACTTGTTCATCAGTACACTCTGCCTCGGCAACTGCGTCCATCAAAGTTTCCCTTAGGGCCACCGACGCATAGTCATTACTTATATTTGATTTCAATCCCATCGTTCTCTCACATATTAAATAGTTTTTCTAGTATTGCTTCTTCATCGTCTTGCCCTGACAGGGTACGGGCCACTCCTCCTGCCTCTTCGTCGTCTAATGTATCTTGTACGTCTTCTAATTTTGCCAGTAGTACGTCTGCCACTCGTTCGTCTACCGTTCCCTCGGCGATGACGTAACTGATAAGCACTGGACGTGTCGAGCCTTGTCTTGAAAATCGTCCCTCTGCTTGAGTTATTTGTCCCGGTGTCCAAGGAAGTAAGGCGAATATCGCCGTGTCAGTATTTTGGAGTCCGTCGATAGCTTCACCAAAAGCGTCAGTCGTACCGACTAAGACACCCGGCCCATCATACTCTGCGTATTCCTTTACCATCTGCTGTCTATCTGCTAAAGAATTACCCCCATGTCCACTCCATAGCTGAGAACCTTTTAGCTTCTTGAGCTTAGTGGCTATAGCTTTAGCCAGCTTCTCACAGTCTTTACGCCTACCAGTAAACACAGTTACCTTCTGACCTGACTCTACGAGTCCGGCCACAGTCTCTGCTATCCACTTATGCTTACGGGATGCTGCCTCTAGTAACTGCATCTCGAATTGAGCTTGCTTACCTTTTTTGGCCATCCTCTTAAACTCAGCCTTAAAACCTACGGGGCGGTTCTGATCTTCAGGAGGTAAGTACACTTGTTGCCTACGCTTAGCTGGTAGGGACTTAGCCATCTCAGCGTAAGCTACAGTATGTGCTACGTCAGACAGCTTTCCTTTAAGCTCGTCACAGTTACTAGTTCCAGTAGTGTCTAAGCCGCCGTACTCCCCGGGCTTGGCATCGCAGTACCTATGAATAAAGTCCCAGTTAGATCCCCATTCTCCGGGATAAACTAAGTCTAGTTGTGCCCATAGGTCAGACCTTCGATCTCTAATCGGCGTAGCCGTGAGTCCTAGCCTACGCTTAGCGGCGTTACTAAGCCTAGCCGCTGCCGCTGCCCTATTGTCTTTCCACCGGTAGCCTACATAGCCTGTTGATGAGACGTACTTCTCTTTACGTTTCCAGTCCTTACCTTTGTGTAGTTCATCCCAGACTACAGCTAGGCCCTCATCTTTAGACCAGCACAGTATCTCTTTCCACCAATGAGGCAGCATCTCCCAAGAGATAATGACACACTCTACATCCTTTCCGATCTTAGCGGGCTTAAAGCCCGTGAGTACGTTGGCTTTAAGGTCGGTGTACTGAGCGGCTTGAAACTTCCATTGGTTCTTAGCCGGTGCTCTAGTAACAACTAGCTTCTTATCGTTAGACTTTAGTATCAACCAGAGCAGCGCCGCTAAAGTCTTACCCGCTCCGCAGGCCCACCATAACATAGCGTCGTTACGGTTAGTACTCCACTTCCATGCTTCCTTCTGGTAGTCTGTTAAGTAATCTTCTAAGACCCAAGGTTTAACGCGGCTCTTTACCTTAGGCATATTCCATGGCTCATTCATCGTTACCCCCTTTAGTGTAGCCATCAGCGTACCAACCTCCTCCCTTAAGGATAAAGGTAGAGGATGACATAAGCCTCTCTAGTTTATTACTACCGCAGTCATCGCAAGTACAATCAGGAATAGCTAGCTCATTACGAACTAGCTTCTCTGATCGATGACTACAGTCTCTACATCTGAACTCGTATATTGGCATGGTACCTCCGGCAAAAGGACATGCCTGCTAAGGACAACAACAAAACAACAAACCTTAGCAGACATGACCTTAAGTATTAGACTGCGACCAAAAGCTCCATAGCTTTGGCATTAGTCTTAGCGCCGGTACCAAACCAAGACGAGGACAGTAGGCTCTCGTTCCTAGCTCGGTCGAAGTTAGTATCTTCCTTAGCCACACCAGTTCTAGTCTGAGCGTGGTGAGTAGTAAACTCGGTGACCGCATTGTAAGCGCCCCAAGCTGTACCTCTAACACCCGGGATGTCAGTACCTACACCAGCTTCGAATAGTTCAGTAAGCTGCTCGTGCCGCTTGTTAGCAATAGTAGCAGCACGACTAGAGTCTTTGCCCTCTGGGATCTCAGGTACTGGGAACATATCGTTAAGGAATACAGCCCAGTCTAGTCCGTTCATTTGCTTCTTGGCTAGACTCTGCATGACCTCACCGTACTGCTCGGCTCGCTCTACTGCTAGACCAAGAATACGTTGGGCCTCCTCAACCTTGTTCATAGCCATTTGGGTATGTCGGATCTTAACCATAGTATCCTTGTTCTTCCTAGCCTCGCCCAGTGCCATGTTCGCTGTATTCTGACATACAATACGAGTAGAAGTAAAGAACGAAGTCAACGGGGTAATGCCGTCGTGGCCCTTGATAAGCGCGAGGTAGGGCTTAACTACGTCGCCGGGTACAGGCTCAAAGGTAAGGTTAGTAAGCTCAGCTAGTAGCCAGATCTTACGACCGCCGTGAAGAGAGCCCGCTGTATTGTAGCGAACTAGCTTACCGGGACCGGCGATAGCATCCATAAACTCAAAGCAATCTTTGTTCTGAATAGGAGTGTACTTGCCGCCGACTACACTTAGTACAGACTTAGTGTCGTCTCGGACTACAGCAAAGTTGTTTGGAATCTCAATCTGACTACCGTCTACGTCATACTCAGCGTACATCTTCTGAAGGCCAACACTAAAGTCTAGGCCCGCTGCCATAATAGCTTCTTCGGCAGTTACTGCCTCGTCCCCTACATGCTGTCCTAAACCGTGCCATGGTGTACCACCAGCATACATCATGTTCGCTCTACCATTACTCATATCTAGTTCGTGACTCATCTTATTTCCCCTCTTCTTTTTTTCGTTGTTCTTTAGTGGTTCGCTTCTCATAATCGGCCTGACTCTTACGGACAGCCTCATCTACCATCTTCATTACGTTACTCATAGTCTCTGCTCTTACCAGTGAATCGGCAAGCATCTTCTCCCAATCAGACATTCTTCTCTCCTTTAGTATTAAACTTAGCTAGCGCAGCTTCAATCTCCCGGCGACCATCCTCTCCATAGACCTCAAGGGCTCTAGTAACTAGTAGGGTAAGGACCGGCTCGGGGAACATCGCTAGGTATAGGTCGTCTAGTAGCTCATCAAATACACGGTCCAGTGGTTGAAACTCGTACTTACACCTAAAGAATTCTTCTAGAGAGACAGCGTGTAGATGGGCCGCAATATCCTTTAGGTCCATCTGATCTAACGGATGCTCCGGATATTCCCTCTCTAAGTGCTCGTCATATGTTATCATGTGATCTCCTTGTCGTTGTTTGATGCCGAATGACATTCCCTGTCGGCCCCAACGGCTTATCCGATTCCGCCGCCAACCGTCAAGAAAATCGCTGTCGATCCGCATGGTTGAGCAATTCCTCGGCCCGGACCTTGACGGAACCCCGCCCGCTGAGGTATATTGCCAGAGCCAAAAGGAGGCAGGATGAAGAGCGGTTATTGGCTAATTGATACCAACGATAAGAACTGGTGGCTATGGGACGCGGGTAAAAAAGTAACAGAGGAGGAAGCTATTAAGCAATTCGAATGGGAAGAAAGCGAGAAAGTAAAAGATATTCAATCAGCTAATCCACCATGGGACGACAGGGAGTAACCATGAACATGTATATGTATTCAGTAGAAGATAAGACCGGCACACCAAGGGCCATGTTCGCTAGTCTAGAGGACGCTAAGACTAACCGTCAGCCCTCGGAGTACGTCGTCGAGTACCGGTTCAGCCTAGACGATAGCGAAACCATAGTATTTCCCTTCACTATTGACTTCGAGGAGGAGTAATGTACTGCCCTAAATGCCGGGAGTTCTCAACAAAAGTAAAAGATATTGCTCAGAGTCATAAGCCTTACGTTATAGGCAAGGGCCGAGAGTACCTAGACAAGTGGGCTAACCTACAGCTAGAGGTACTAAGGGTTAAGCCCCATGTGCCGTTTACTGCTAGGGTACTAGAGTGTAAGATCTGCAAGACTAAGTACAGAAGTCTTGAAGTCTTACTAGAGACAGCCAAGGGCTATAGAACTAAACAACCGGAGTAGCTTCTGTTGGGCTGCTGCGGGAAAAACGGGGTTCGACCTCGATACTTGCCTCGACCTGTCGGGGTTGATACGTTGGAGACGAGCGCCAATCGTGGGGCTCATGAACAAAAGGAAAGAAGATGATTACTATGTATAAATATCTTGAGATTGACTTAGACAATGATGAAATCATAAACGCAGTCGCTGAGTCTACACTAGATGTAGATGAAGTATTCGAAGACGATCAGATCGCAGACTACTGTAGCCGACACATGTCAGTAAGCTACATCTATGAGTATGACGTAATACTAAAGAACGTCGTTAGACTGTGGACTAAAACTAGCGACATCAACGATGAAGAGAAAGCTAAGTTTCTAGCTGAGATTGGCGCACAACTAAAGGAGGTATAAGATGTGGGATAAAACTAGTATTGTAAGTTTCTATACAGAAGCAGAGGCTATGCACTTCTGCGACCGTAATCCTAAGATGAACTTGATGGTAGAGAAAGAACTAGACGGACGTTTTCACGTCTACAACATGGACTAAAGGGAGGATAAGATGACCGTAGAGTATACAGATACCTTTGGAGGAGAGGCAAACTACGCTTGGGTAGAACGCCACACACTAGAAATACCTGAGGACGCTAGTAACCGTACCATTATGCGACGGGCTAAAGCTGCCGTAGGGCTAACTGGGGTAAGAGGAACTAAAGAAGACTGGGGAGATATGATTAGGTTTAAGCCGCACAATATGAATACAGTAATGTTCGTTACATTTGGGGAGGTATAAGATGGGTAAACATAAAGATATGGTTACATGGTATGGTGAAGATTACGATAAGCATAAGTTCCTAGCCAAGAACTTCCTTACTAATGCTTTACTGTATATCAATAATGTAAACGGGGTTGCAGTCTTCGAGGCTACTTACAATAGAGAGTATGACGATAAGGATACATACTGTGCAGGTAAAGTAGATGCGCTACAGAATAGGTTCGACAGTTGGTACCTACAATTAGACGAGACTAACCGTACTCGTTTTGTAGGTGCAGTAATGTTTTACATGTATACTAAAGAGCAACAAAACTACGTTTAAACCTAGTTTATCCTAAACCTAGACCTAGCATACTTTAGTATGCTAGGTTTTATTTTTACCTTAAGTTTAGGCCTATATTCTCAGACTACTATCATCGTGGGCGCAGAGCTAACACACAGGTAGACTAGACTAAACTAGACTAGACTAGACTAGACTAGGTTAAGCTAAGCTGACCTAAACTGGGATAAACTAGGCTAAACTAGGATAAACTAAGCCAGAGCTAAGTCGAGTAAACTCGAACTTATATTAGTTTCTATAGTTAAGACGCACCCGTCGGGGCGCGGTGGCCTTTGGCCGCGCCCCACCGGGCACGCCTTCTTAACATATAGGAGTAAAAAATGGTTATGGAAATAATTGGTCTAACTACACTAGCTATCACAGCTGGGCTTGCAACAGCATGGTACCTA
>Ga0209337_1000727_pt1 | contig 26517 bp, 22 predicted proteins | sample LinPmetageLP53_FD_184044 | JGI IMG/M metagenome (GOLD analysis project Ga0209337, IMG submission 184044) | Marine viral communities from the Pacific Ocean - LP-53 (SPAdes) (version 2) | ecosystem: Environmental > Aquatic > Marine > Oceanic | place: Pacific Ocean | collected 2010-02-08 | reverse complement strand
ACATGGCATTAGACTTAAAACTTAAAATATCTACCTCTGAAAAGTGCGACGCTCTTGTAGTATCAGATATTACAGGAGGATTTAATTCCGAAAATAATTCTGGGGGTTGGGGAGTAGCAAATATATTAGGAAATCAATCTCCTGATAATACTAAGTACAGATTACATTTAGAGATTATTCCTAATATAATTTTAAATGATAATCTTGTTAGACCACTTTTAATATATAACTCAGATGGAACGGGGACTACTCTGGGAAGATGGAGTTTTCCATCAGATTCTTTAGATAGATTTAAATTTATATTATCTTCTGAACACTTGTATCACGATATTATAAATAATTCTTCTGTAACTTCTGAAGATATAGGAGATGAATTCGTGGTAGATGGTATATATAATATAACTATACGACTTTTTCCCTTAAGTGAAAGTCCGACTGCTTTTTCTGATGTAGAGTATGAGAAATCTTTTTGTTTTACAAATGTTTGTATTTTGAAAAAAGAGGTAAGTAAAATGTTTAGCGCTATAGATGTAGAATGTGAAGACTGTGATGACAGAGATATAGAGAAAGCATTACTAGCTAAAAATTTATTGGAAAGTTTAGAAGAATCTTGTAATAATTAATTTATGGCATTTAAAGGAAGAATTCCATTTAGTTATCATTTAGGAGCTTTAAATGATTTTATAGGAGAAGTAAAAGTAACTGCAGATTCAGGTAATCAGTGGTTTACTGCTGCGCAATTAGAGGAGTATGCAGCAGCTACTTCAGTGACTGTAGATGCTAATTCAACTATAGATATTCCTTGTGTAGTACATATAATATCTGATAGACCTTCATCAGATGGAATTAACGGTATGAATGGTTTATATGTTCAGGATTATGCAACTAGAATATTTAATACTATTAATTTTGGAGGTTCTGTTAGTCCTAATATGCATAACTATACTGATCATGAAGGGTTAAACGATTTAAATATTAATTTTGTTCCTGCTACTACAGATATTAATGGTAATCCATTAAATATTCCAGGATTAAATTTAGTACATGGAGATACATTAACTAGAACTGTAAGTTGGGATGGGTTAACATATACTTATACTTACCCTGAAAGCGGGGTTGCTGCACATGAAAGAAATGAGTGGCAAGGAATAGATCCAGATCATGCCGACTCAGAATATCACCCAGATTCATCGTCTACTCATATACGGAACTATGGAGTACCTTTTCAAGGGATTCATATTTCTGCAATAGCAGAATTAGTAACACCTGATTTCCCTGTAAGAAATTATTTTAATATTTATATAGTAAATAAAATGCTTGGCATAGGTTATACAGGAACTTCAAATATACTTAACAGCATCTCGCAATTTACAAAAGCTACTACTATACCTAGTCACGTAAATATACCTACCGAAACTAATTACGAGGCAAGTGATGGTGAGGAGTGGAATTGTAATAGTGGTACATGGGATGACTGTGGGCAAACGTCAATTTGGGGGGCTGTAAATCACTATGTTAAAAGAAGTTCTAGTTCTGATATTATAATGGATGCTTCTAAGATGGTAGGAGCTACGACAATAGGGGGTTACAATGCCAATGATGTTAGGAGAATGTTAGGATTTCACATGATACCTGTTCCTCCTCCTTACGCCCAATTTATGGGAAATGAAAATATATTTGGATTATTTTTATCTCATAATTCTTTAAGTGCTATGGGAGAGAATCACTATGGATATGAAGGAGATACTTATCAAACCAATGTTACAGATTTCTTCTCCAGACATAAAGGTATTACAAGTGCTTCAGGTAATGGTCATATATTAACAGGAGTGTATACCTGTTTGGGTATAATTCCTTTTAATACAATAGATTTTGATTATAGTAGTGGAACGAAGTTTTTGTCTGCAAATTGTGATGGAGTTAATCTTACACCTTCAGGTTGTATATATGATACTACAGATGTAGGAGGAGATTGTGTAAATGATACATGGGTAATGGATACAGGGTGGTTTACATCTGACCCTAGTTATATTGACTGTGCAGGAGTATCTCACATTAATTCTAGTACTAATCCTCAAGATAGTCTAAATAACTATATCGGATGCGTTGTAGGTAGAGGTAGGTATTTAACTGCAGGACAAAAAAATAAAATAAGAGCTCATTTTTTAAATGACTATACTTATATCGGTGAAGATGGTATAGAAAAATATGGAATAGTAAGAGAACTTGCAGTAGGAACTCCTTTCACAGGCACCCCACCACCACCTACACCTGTACCAGGTTGTACAGATGCAGCAGCAATAAACTATAACTCTTTAGCAACAGAGGATGATGATTCATGTATTCCTTTTATATATGGCTGTACTAATCCAGTAGCATTTAACTATAATTCAAATGCAAATACAGATGATGGTTCATGTGTAGCTATAGTACATGGGTGTATGGATCCTAATTACTCTGAATATAATGCTTCTGCAAACACAGATAATGGTTCTTGTAGTACTCCTTGGAGTGCAGATACATTACTATTAGCAGCTAATATTATAGAATATGATTCTCCGTGTTCTGTTGAGTTTAGAAATTTAAATAATAGAATTACAGCTAAAGCTCGCAGCAGAACTTTAACAATAGAGGAACAACAAAAAATATTCAAATTTAATAGTATTAAAAAAACTATTAATAATCTATCAGAGACTTATAATTAAAATATGGCAGATTCTAATTTTAATTCAGATTTTTGTGGTAACCCGCATTTAGAAGCTCCCCAAACTAGAGGAGTTTCTGATAAGCTAGGAAAGTTACTTGAAGAGAAAATTCTTAAGAAGAGGGAGAACTTAAAAACTGAAAAAGAATTAAGATCTTCTCCTCCTTATATACAATACTCTACAAGTAGAACTGATGAGTTTGAATACATTCCTATTATCTTTCATGTTTTTGAAGCTAAACCGCATATAGAAAACTCTATAGATGGGGGAGCGTGGCCGACAGAAGAGATTCATTATATGGTAAGCAAACTGAATGAGTACTTAGCAGGAACTCTGACTTATACAGCCAACACCTATGAAGGTCCCGCTCAAGGGCGACAGACTAAATATACCTCTACATATCAAGAAGGGGGAGCTCCATCGGCAGAATTTGTTGCCCCCGTAGAGCATTCTGATCACGGGGTTGAAGCTAATTTTAAATATGTTATCCCAGATAAACTAAGGATTTCGGATCTATATGCTTCTGAGGAATTTGATAATGACAAACTAGATGTACTTTTAGCGGATATGAGCTTACCTTCTCAGGGGTATGAGGATGCGTATATAAGTGGAGGAACAGATGGTATAATATTTAGATACCCTTATTATGTATGGAGTAACTCTGAAAAATTAACGTCCCTTCATGCTTTGGGGCCAAATAAAGAAGATCCCATATTTCAAAACATCCCTGGTGTGCATGTATGCTTAAATAGTCCTACGAGCACATTTCCTTTCGGAGGTATTGGAACATTTCCTTGGAATAAGTGTAATTTTGTATGTACTATAAGCGGGGGTGCGCACCATAGAGCAGATGTAGCAGTTGAGGTATTATTTCATGAATTGGGGCATAATTGGGGATTATCACATACCCACCAAAATTCTAGAATAACAAAACTAGAAGGAGGGGCTTCAGAAGAGGGAGAGAATAGTGATATTTCGTTTGTAGAAAGACATGCGCTTAGTGCAGGGGTTACTTTCTACCCTCCTACATATAAAGATGAGGATACAAATGCGAGTGTTCCTGACTTACAGCCTTTGCCTACAGAACTAAAAGAATATGTTGAATTCTTATATAATGATCTTGGTAAATTTCACTATAGTTATTTACCTACATTACGAAAAAAAATAGGAGAATATATAGATACTATAAACTCTCAAGATTTAGTAGATGTATTTTTAGAAGAGTTTGGGTACCCTCCTGGGCAATATTCTTATGGGAGCTGGTCAAACAGTCTCAAAAACACTGGAGTACCTGAAGGCGCGAGTGATGGTATAGAAGGCCTAGTTAATATAGGTATAAATACTATTTCATTCGGAGATTATTTATCTAAAGTGTATTTTCAAAATGACAATCTTGGAGTACCTTTTTGGGGAGGGTCTCAAGCATATGATTCTGCTGAAGGCAAAAATGTATTAGTTATTAATCCTGCAGGCCCTTCTGAAGAAGAAGTTGGAGATGTTTATTCAGCCGATTCCTCTGTAGGCTTAGATACTCCTACTATAGGGGACAATATAGATGGAGGGATAGTTTTCTATGTTAACGAAGAAAATACGCATGTATTAATAGCTGCCTTAGAAGACATAGAAGGAACTTATGAATGGGGTTGTTTTGGAACAGATATATCAGGAGCAGATGGACAAGCTATAGGTACAGGCCTACAAAACACATTAGATATAGTAGCAAGATGCCCAGAAACACCAATAGCATCAAGTGAGGCATTAGCCTACGAATCAGAGGGCTATAGCGACTGGTATTTACCCTCAATAGATGAGCTTTTAGAAATGTATAATACTATCGGACAAGGAGCAAGTAATGTTGGTAGTTTTGATGATGCTTTATATTGGTCTTCCTCGGAGTACAATAATTACCTCGCGTGGTGCGTCCTTTTCAGTAGTGGTGCCACGGGCACCATCAGTAAGTACAATTCCTACAGGGTTCGTGTTATTCGAAGCAGCGAAATAATAAATACTGTAAACAGAAGGGGCCCGAATGTAACGATGCGAATTCCATTTTGTAAATTAGATATAGATGGAAATCAAACAAATGAATACGATCCTTTATGGGCTATTAATTATAATTATTTAAATCCAATATACCCTGCCTACCCAGATAATTATCCAGTTGCAGATTGGAATAATTTAACTAATGATTTATGTCCTTGTATAAATCAACTACAATCATTTAGTGGTAGCGAAACTATAGGAGGTACTACTTCTGAGTATGAGGACTACATGCCTAAAGAAGTATCTATACAGCAATTAAGATTTGTTGTGAGTCAAGAGTTTTTGACTGAATTTGGACATCCACTAAGTTCAGGCTTAACCCTTAATTCATCTATAATGGGGAATTTAACTAATATTTCTAAAAATGGATGGACACCTCTCTTTTACGAGGATGACTTAATGGAGGACACTCTTACGCTTCCTACTTTTTTATACTACGGGTTTTCTCCTTTTCAGGCTAACAGGCCTAAGCATTACGATCCTACTCTTGGGGAACTAGTGCTCCCAGGAGGCATAGCTCCTTCAGGTACTAGTAGTCCTGGTACACAATATACAGAAGAAGTTGTTATATCTTCTGGGTATGTTACAGGAGCTAATTATATGCCAGATTTAAATAAATTTTCATCTTGTTTTGATGATGATGGGGGGGTTCCATTTCAAGCCCATTTAGGGCAAGCTTCCTACTATATGACTGGTAGTAGAAATGAATTATCTATTGGAGAATATACAGATTTTAAAGGAAATCTTCAAACTATAAATCTTCAAAATCCTTTAAAAGTATTATTAGATATAAATTTAAATCCTGTAGCAGCTCCAATTGTGGTTCAAACATTTAAAGGTGTAGGGGATTATGGGTTCGATCCAGATTTTCCTCACGTAGATCTTATATCTCATTACACGTCCGCTGGGACTTGGGATTTTCCATACAAAAACCAGGTTAGAGAAATTCTAGGCTTCAAATTTGAACCTAGGCCATTTAAGATAGAAAATCATTGGAATAGCCCTGAACTTAAAAATATACGGTTAGATAATTTTATACATCCTGGAGGAGTTCTTGAAGGAGCTAAACTAGACGGATACTCAGAAATAACATACTTAGACTTAACAAATTCTATGCAGTATTTACCTAAGTTTAAGACAACTTCCTATGACCACTTAGAAGATACTCTAAACACTATTATAACTAATCCTTTAATACCTACAAATAGTTACAATATAGGAGATGAGTATGAGGGAGGAATCATCTTCCAATTGAATGAAGATGGAACAGGGTTGGTAGCAGCACTTGAAGATTTAGGTGAATTTGAGTGGGGTTGTTTTGGCTCAACTGTAAGCGGTGCAAATGGCCAATCTATAGGCACAGGTTATCAGAATACAGCTGCTATTGTAAGCAATGGATGTACTACAGAAGACGGGGGATTAACTGCTGCAGCTATGTCATCAGCTTACGGATCAGATGGATATACCGATTGGTACTTACCGTCACTTGATGAACTTGTAGAAATGTACAACACCATAGGAAATGGAGGCCCAGAGGGCAATATAGGAGGTTTCGAAAACAATTCGTATTGGTCTTCCTCGGAGAACAGTAATAGCAACGCGTGGGGCGTCAATTTCATTAATGGTGTCACGTTCTTCAACGTTAAGTACCTTACATACAGGGTTCGTGTTATTCGCGATATTTCTACGCCTGTACAAGTAGGAGTTCCAACGACTTATATGGAAAAGCATGCTGAATATTTTGTGCATTCTCATATAAAAAGTGGTGTATACGATTTAATTTTAAAAAATTATAGTAATATAAATTCTTATGATCCTGTAAATTCTAGTGAGTATCTACCTGAGGGTATAGGGGGAGGCTCCGCAGCCCAAGTTTATGATAGTAGTGGCTTATCGGTTAACATACCTCACGCTCCATCTAGATCTGGGCTAAAATCTGTTAATAAAGCATCTAGAGTGTGGGACTCAGAATTAGAATTAAGTTGTGCTGGAGGAGCTAGAGTAACTTATAGTCCTGAGCAAATAGCTTATATTGAATCTTATATTGAGTATGCTAAAGTATTTATAAGTTATTCTGAGGCAAGCTTCAATTACCCTTACCAAGGTACTTATTCTCTGGCTTCCCCTCGTACTGTTAATTTAGGTGAAGAGGGGGAGGTGCAAGCTTTTGGATGGGGGATTCATCCTGATAGTATAAAACATGCTATAGAAAGACTTCGAGATCTTATGATCTTCTCGCATAATATTAGCTTATCTTCCGAAACTACATCTTATACTGGAGATAATGACTTAGCGACTTTACTAAGAGGAGGAAACTTAACTGTGCGAGAATGTGATTTCACTTCCACTTCATATATCCCTACTATAGTTAATCTTAATTCTAGCCCTGAGAACAGCAGAGGAGTAGATCCTAAGGATCCTACAGTTGAAGATTCTGCAGTTGAGTATACTACGGAAGGACCTTTTTATACCTATGGTAATGAATTTTATACTACCCCTAATACTTCTTATGTGGGGTATTATTACTCTCATTCTATACGAGGCCTTCAAGAGGGGGATATGCCTGCAGACGGAGAGTCTCTATTTAATAAGCCCTTAAAGTCCTTTGCAGAATTACCAAGAACTAGTGCTACATATAAAAATTTAATGAATAAACCTAAAAAATTTATTAAAATTTACAATACAATACTTAAAAATTTGTAACTTTACGCATTAATATAAAAAATAATGAGTGTAAACATAATAGATATTATATATAGAAAGTATGGGCAAGCTAGAAAAGCCTTGTATCAGCATACTATAAATTTTACTAATGCTTTGGGGTCAGGTAACAAGACTAGAAGTAAAATAGATAAGTTTAATCTTATGTCTGTTTTACTATCTTATGTGGAAAATAAAGTTTCTCCCTCTACCAAAGTGGAAGGAAGAGATACTACTCATATAAGTTTAACAGATTTAAATATAGAGGCTTATGTAGGCCCTACCCCAGGCACAGAAGATGGGACTGGTAGTAATAATGGGGTTTTTACTTTCACTAAAATTCCTTTACATATATATACTAATGATGTATACGGCAATACTACTACCATAGCATATTTACAGCCTAATTGGGGGCTTTCTAATAATACGAATGGGTTAGCTGAAGTATTTACAGGAGCTATAGCAGAAGAAGTATCAAATCCTTTTGGCTTTTTAGGCGCTACTATCCCTTACACTAATAGTGTATCTACTGCTTCTCAGTTGTTAACTGCTACTAATAGACTTAAAGGTAATATAGTAAATTCAATTAACTCTAGAAATAGCGTTTTTACTGCTAGTTTAAGTAATGGGAGTATTAAAATAAAAGCCTCTCAAACATCTTTATATAATGGAAGTGAAATTAAGGCTAGTGTAGGGGCAGTATCTTTTACTAGTTCTCCTCCAGTTTTTTTGAAGGGGATTACTGCTGTTCCTGAAACTAATAATATATCTGCAAAAGATCAAAAAAATATATTAAATACATTAGATATTCTAGCTGCAGAGTTAGAAATAATTTACACAGAGTCTGAAGATATTAATTATATTATTGATTCTGAAGGATCTTCAATACTTGAAGGGGAAGAAACCTCTAATATGTTAGCCACAGATTTAGGAAATTTGGTAACTGAATCTGGAGAAAGTATAGATGGAGAATAATTTAAAACTATCAAATAACAATATCTATAAGATATTCAATTAAATATAACTATGAGTATTAAAATATCTAAACTTCCGCAAGTGACTTCCGCTGGTTCAAGTGATTCACTTATAATAGTTCAAAATGGGGTAACTAAAAGAATAAGTAAACAAAGTTTTCTAGATTCTTTACAGTCTAAAGTACGCTCTACTGGAGATCAGTTACGTACACTACAATCTAAAGTTAGTAAAACTTCTTTAGATAAAACTAATCCTACACTTAGTAAGCCTTTATCTACAAAAAACCCCGTACACCCCTCACATGCGACTACAAAGTCTTATGTAGATAATCAAGTTAACCATAGAGTTAAAATAGATGGAAGCTCTAAGATAGTGTCTCCTCTATTATATGATGGAGATTTTATATTTAAAGATAAAAATTTAATCACAAAAGAATATGCGGATTCTTTATTAGATGTTGCTTTAAAAACTGTTAAGTCTCTTCCTGGGAATTCTTATCCTAACGCCTCTGCTGGAGATGTGTTTATATCTGTAAAAGAATATGATATATTTGCAGAGGATGGGCCTGCTTTACAAAAAGGAGATTTACTTATATGTTTAACGGATAGTGCTGGAGGGGCATATGGAGCTGCTGGGAGTCAGTTTGCTATTTTAAATACAAACGTAGTTCTAGCCTCAGAGGATGAAGCAGGAATATTAAAGATAGCAACTGATGAAGAAGCTAGAAACTTTAGTTCTGATATAACTGCTCTAACTCCTAAAAAGTTTAAAGACTCTCTTACTGAAAGCAGCCTGTATAATAGAACACTAATAGACAGAACAACTTATATAGTAGTAGAAGAGGATAAAGGTATACTAGCTGTAGACAATAGAAGGTCTGCATGTACTATTACACTTCCTTCTGTTACTAGCTTAAAGAATCCTAATATGTTTAAAATAACTATTAAGGATGAGTTTGGGCAAGCAGATCTTAGGAATATCACTATTAAAGCATCAGGGGCTACTATTGATTCTAAAACTCAAACGATACTATCAAATAAGTATCAAGCAGTTACTATTTATAATGATGGTAAAAATTACTACGTAGAGAATAATACTCATGCTACGGATGAAATATCTGAAAGACTTATGCAAGCAGGTAAAGTATATCCTGCAGGAACAGGTAGTGCTGAAACAATGTACTCGTTTGATATTGACTTATCTCAATTTGATGTAAACCAAGGATTTAGTTTTGAGGTGGGAGGCCAGTTTGCAAATAATGGTAATACAAAAACTGTCATACTAGACGTCGGTGGTAATACAACAGTTACTAATGCAACTACTACAGCTCCAAACGATGACCACTTTGTGGCAAAAGTTACAATACTAAAAGCTGCTAGACTTGCGGTTGGGCATGGTTATATGCTTTTAGAAGCAATTGCTGCAGATACATTCGCCACTACTACATTAGATTTAGATTGGAGTAGTACAATAACAGTGTCGGTAACTGCAAATTGTGCTACTACTGCTACAGATATTAGTATTCTTTCGGCAATATTAGAACCTTTAAAATAAAATATAAATGGCTTGTAGACAAAGTATTCACGGTCCTTTTAAAAAACTTCTTAACGCTATTAATGATGTTAAAAGTGATACTATTGAAGGAAGTATAGAGATAACATATAGTATTGATAAGAATACAAGATTTGTAGGACTACCTTCTTTAGAGGTATTTTCTAAAGAGATAGGCAATGCTTTTTCTATGTGGGCATACTTATTAAATGATATTTATAAAGCTAATGCCTATCATTCTAGTAAACTTAATTTACAATTTAAAGAAGTTAATAAAGGGGCTGACATTTCTATATCAAGTTCAGATTCTACAAAAGTTAGATTTATAACTTCCTCAAATTCTATTACTTTTAAAGGGGGCACAAAGTGGCAGCTTCCTAGAACTTCTGGTAAAAATTATCTTCTAAATACCTCTTTAAAAGCAATAGGTAGAATATTAGGAATGTCTACTGAGGTAGATAAAAATACTATTATGAACCCCACCTTAGCAAGGAAGGATTTTTATAGAATACATAATATACCTGTAGACCCTAATCTTACCATACATAATCCTAATCAATTATTAACCTACCCTTACTTAAGAAAGCAGGTTATTTGTATTTATGGTACTGATAGATACGCCCCTCAAATATATGGATGTTTAGATCCTAATGCAAACAACTATAACCCAATAGCAAACGCATCAAGTAATAACTGTACGTACGATACTGTTGAGGATAAAGATACTCCTTCAATGGTGGGGTCTTCTCGTTCTGGAGAAGAAAGTTTTTTTTCATCCTCTAATCTATTAGGACTAACTAGTGATTTAGATGAATACTCAATTTTATCCTCCGTAGGAGATTTTCATTACTCAGATCCTATGACATCTTACAGTGTGCCCAATGCTGATAATAGTGTTATACTACAGGATTTTTATGATAACTCTTTACGTTTTAATATAAGGTTTGATTACACAGGGTTTCCTACTATATACGATAAAAGAAATAACTTACTATCTGATGATTCAGGAGTTTCAGATACCAGTCCTTCTCTAAATACTAGGTATAAAAGTATATATAGTCCTACCATAATAAAAACAATGGACGCAGCGGGGGGTGAAGATATTACAGTAGTAATAAATCCAACTTTAAGTAAAGGTATTAGGGTAATACAATTAGATAAAGAAGCTCAAAATCTTGATCAAAACGGAGACCCTATTTTAGATTGTGAAGGAGATACTGAGATCGGAGGATTTGATCCAAACTTTTATATAGCAGACAACTACGGATCTCTTTTATTTTCTACTGAAGTTAATTTAACTAGTACAGACCCTACCTTTGATTCTTCAATAGGAATGGCCTCTGTCAATTTATTTAACAACGCAGATGGGTATCAGGGGATTAATGGATTAACTATAGATAATGTAGCGTGGAATAGTACCTTAACTAAACCTAGGAATCAAGTTGCCGTTATTGGACATCCAAACACTAACGGTATAAATCTCATAGAAAACGGAAACATTTTAACTCCTGCACAAATAATGGATGGCTCTTCCATAAACTTTGGTATTTCTCAAATAGCTCTACTTCCCCCTTTAACGGGTTCTGCTTCTACATCTTCGTATAATCACTATATAGTAAGAATGTCTACACTTGAACGTCTAAATGAGGATAGTACTAACGATGTGAGATATGTAGCAGGACAGTCGACTCCTGGGATAGATCTTAATGTTTCAGCAGACTCCCAGGGACTAAAAACATATATAGTAAAGTTTAATTCTGGTACTAATAACTACTTCAGTGGTGCAACGGGTACAGTTGGTAATCTTAGTTTTGAAGGTTTAGAGGAAGTTATTACTATGAAATATAATGGAGATACTCTAACTGATGACTCGTATGATACAGACTACGAAGCAGTTATGGAAGTAGCCCCATTTATAATAAGTACTCGGCCTATTTCAGAATTTGTATACTCAGGGTGGGGCAAAAAATCTATGATATATCTAGTAGCTATTGGGGTTAAACATGGAATTGTTCTTTGTAAGTACCGAGCTACTAATGTAGAATTAATGGAGGATGTTCATATTTCAGGAGGAAATTGGAATGATGCAGACGTGTCTGCTGCGGGGGGATACACTCCTAAATCCTTGGAGTTCTCAGAGTTTAATAATTTCTTATATGCAGTAGTAACCGATGAGGATGGTATTGACTATATGTGTAGGTATGATCTTAGTGCAGGTGTAGAGGTGGGGTCTGGCTCGTCTATATCTTCCTCTTGCTTAATGGTCGAAAATCCTTTTTCTACTCCAATAGAAAAAGTAATACGTACTAAAGATAATTGTATAGTATTCTTATCTGAAGGTAGTGCGGAATTTATTAAAATACCAGAAGCAGATTATTATGCTACTGGGAATGAACTAATGACTTCCTTATCGGTAGCGGAATTTCCTAACGGAAAACTGACTTCTCCTCTTTCTTATAGTTGTGTAATAGATTTGTCTGAGTATATTGGGGGATCCTTAATTAATAAGTGTCGGGCACACTACTTGGATCCTAATGCAGAAGTTATAAATACTGTGTCAGGCTTTCCTTCTCAAATATTTATAGGAGGTAATATTACTGATGTTACTACGGGAACGATTGTCCCAGTAACAGATACTTTATCAAATTCTATAGGAACACCAACTATAGCAAATATAAATGATGTGGGGGCTGGAACAGACACGGCTTTAGGTTCTCCTATATATATTCCTACTCCTGAGATATTAAGAAGCCAATCAGGAGATATTAAAGCTATTGCTAGTTATGATCATGCAAGCTACTCAGGATACCCAACAACAGAGATACCGTTAAAAATAATAAATGGTAATGACGAAGAGATCATATCTTTTGAAGACGGGTATACAGTAGATGCTTTGAGAGCGAAAGCCCCTGCAGTTTGGGTTAAGTTCCATGGATGCACTGATTGTATTCAAAATGAATTTGGAGATATAGACGCATATTTATTTATGTATTATAGTGAGTTTAAATGGAAATACATAGCGATAGATTTCTTAGCTTCTTTAGGATCTCAAGTTATGGAAGACGACGTTTTAGGAGGAGCTATAGCAGGAAATAATATAACTCCTAGAAGTGAGGGAGTGTATGGAGCTCTAAACGGGTGTATGGTATTAAATAAACTTAGTAGTTCTCTATTTTATTACTTATTTATAGTAGAGGATGAGGTTCATTTAGTGTACGAGCTAATAGAAAATGGTAGTATAACAGGAAATCTTACAAGAACAGGCAGTATAAATGTTTCTAGTACTGCTTTAGCTTCTGGAGAATATGGTGTTACAGGAAAAGCTAATGCGCTTCTTTCTTACGCTACAGTACCAGGCGGTAATGCAGGTAAAATACTTGTTGGGTGTAACGCAGGTACTGATGCTGCAGACAACTTTATAGTAGCAGTTACCCTAAGTCAGAATAGTTCGGGGGAGGTTATTAAAGGAAGCACAGGTATTTTTTTAACGGATTTTAATAGTTATTTACCAAATTCAGCTAATACTCCTTACATACATGATCTGTTTATAACTACTTTAGAAGATGGGGGTTTTAATTTATTTCAAATGTATAGATCGGAAGAGAACTTTTTAAGAGGTTACGATACTCTATCTAGTGATACTAAAGAAAATAAAGTATACTCCTTACCACTAACTATTAGTATAGGGCACGCAGCGGCTATAGAGGCGAATCCTGATGTTTATGTGTCTCATATCGAGGTTCCTGCCGCATATAATATGATTTCCCCCGTAGGGTTTATCCCTTCTAACCGTGGGCAGAATCTTGTATTAAGTGGTGTGTATGAAGTAGGAACTCCTAATTTATTGCCTAGATTTGAAAATATTAATATAGCTACTCCTACGATAAGTGCGGAGCAGTATGTTGATTTAGAAAATACTGACTCTAAACCTGAGTCAGGAAATACTCCTAGCTCTAATCAAATGATGAGGTTAGGGCCTGGAGTAGGAGAAGACTGTGTGCAAGAATATGTCTCTAATGGAGATCCTACTCTTTGTGAGAACTATCTTCCTGACGACCCTGAATATATAGACGCTGGGTGCGGAGAAGGTTCTTATCAGTATATCCCTGAAGGATGTGATATAGATTCAGGAGATCTTGTAGTGGGGTGTATGTCCTCCGACGATTGTAACTATGATCCTAGTGCACAAATTCATAATAGCAATGCTTGTGTCGGGACTCCAGAAGTAGATTGGGAAGAAAATGAATGTGCATGTAACGAATGGATTGGTACCTGTCAGACTTGTATAGGAGGGGAGGGAGAAGAGGCTCTTCAAGATGACCCCTCGTTGTGTGCACACTGTGCAAATTCTTTAGCAAATAATTATATATCTGATGAGGATGCTCCAGCCAATAGTATATCTGAAATGGCAGAACCTACTTGTGTATTTACATACGGGTGTACAGATACAAGTGCATGTAATTATGATCTATCTGCTTATTACGATGATAACTCTTGTACATACCCTATTGTATCTTGTGATTGTAATGGAGCTTTAGATCCTACTTATGCAGACACACATTGTGATTGTCAAGTACCAAAAATATTTACTGAAGATGGAGAGGAGTTATGTCCGTGTGATAACGGAAGCTCTAGTGCTTTTAATTATATAGATAATCCTGAGTATTGCGATTGTGAAGGAACTGAAAATACAGAGTTTCCTTATTGTACTTGTAATAATACAAAATTAACCGATAGTAACGGTGTTCAGTATTGTGACTGTGAAGGTTCACTTCCTGAAGGAGTATGCGACTGTACAAATATACTTAATGGAACTGTTCCAAATGAATGGGTTGATCAAAACAACGCTGGAAATTGTGATTGTACTACATACTCCACTGCTTATTGGCAAGATGCTGATAATGATGGATTAGGAGATCCTAATCAAATTATACATTTATGTCCTGGTGAAGATGGAACTATAACTGTTCCTTCTCCATATATTCTAATGGAAGGAAGTGAGGCAGATCCTAACATTGAATGCCATGAAGATTTAATAGCAGCTTGGCCAGGATATTATTTGAGTTACACCAATGTGAATTTTACAAATTCTACAACTTATACTCCACCTTTAAGTACGGCCATAACTACCCAAGTAGTGAACTCAGATAATGAAGGGTTTGATGCTAGTGGTGCGTGTGGCGGACCTGCAATTATAGATGTATGTGGAAATCTTTCACTAACAGGAGATACTCATGCGAGTACCGATTTAAATGGATGTTGTGACGGATGGACTTGGGGTGCGTGTGATTCAAAATGTTATGCTCCAGGAGAAACACCTCTTGAAGAAGGATGTGATGGAGGATGTTACGATCCTGCTGGAGATGTTCCAACTATAGATGCATGTAATGAATGTGGTGGACCAGGAGCAATACTTGATTGTGGGTGTTCACCTATAGAAGAAGGTAAATGTGATTGTGACGGTAATATATTTGATGATTGTGATGTTTGTGGTGGTGATAATAGTTGTATAGCTGAAGGATGTGCAGATCCTATGGCAGTAAATACCTCGGATTGTATAAATGAAGATGGAAGTATTAACACCACTAATTGCCCTGGTGTAACTACTTTTAATGATGATGAATCTTGTTATGATGTAGGTACTATAGGATATACAGAAATAACGGACACTGGAGATGATACTCCTACATTTGAGGGAGTGTTAATGAGTATATCTACTAGTGCTATTGATACGAACCACCTAGCTAATAAATGGAATCATCCATTTATATTAAATAATATAAATATAGGAGATACTTCATTTGACTATTACTCTGATAATAATTATTGGACAGATAAATGCCAAGTAATAGATCAAAATAATACAGTACTTCAGTTAAATAATCCTATTGCGAATTCGGACGTGCAGTTCACTATAGACGGAAACTTTGCAGGAGATGGAGAAGATCTAGATATAACTGTAGGTAATAATTTTAACACTGTTGTAGAGGATTTAGAAGGTTTCGGGGTTAATGGTACAGCCACCCCTGCCGAGCATTGGTATGTATTTAGGTTTAAAGGTGTAGACGAAGATGGTGCAGGGGTTAGATTATTTGGTGAAGTAGGAGATGACGGAACTACTTATGGTTCTGCTATAAGTATTCTTACTTTTCTTACCGATCATCCAGACGTTCAAATAATTAAAGATACAGACGGTAATCAAGTAAGCCCTGAGAATACGTTTGAGCAGGTTGAGTTTAAAACTGGTTATACAGATGGGGCTGCTGAAAATGGTAATACTATATCTGATTCCACTCCTACAGCAGGGGGATATACTGCAAGTATTCCTAGACCTTATTATAATATATACCTAGTAAAGGTTACTGCAGAAACTACTATTGATTTAGCTCCATTTATTTATGAGGCCACATACGGTTGTATGGATGCACAGTCATGTAACTATAACCCGCTTGCAGATACAGACGATGGTTCATGTGCAGCCTTAGATGATTTAGGTATATGTGGAGGAACTGCTGTAGGAGGATGTACAGACGTGGATGCGTGGCAAGGATATAATTCAGGTGCAACATTTGATGATGGCTCATGTGAACATTACACACACGAATATGTAGAGGTATGTCTAGATCCAAATGCAGTTGCGCATGAAACTAACCCATTTGCATCATATTATTGTGATGATCCTGGCGCACCTACTCAGTGTGTAGATGGAGTTCCATTAACTGAAACAGATGAGGTCAGCGGAACTATAACTCATTATGTGGCATCTAACAGTCCTTGCGAGGTTTGTAACTACGAAGAATGCGCTACTTGCGCTAATGAGGGAATAGCTCAATTCCAAGATGTATGCACAGACCCATTCGCAGATAACTATTGGGATTCATCTATAACATCTTGTATGCATGCGCATCCTACAGGAGGGCCTTGTCAATACATAGATGAAGAGGAATTCGCAGAGTGTCAGAACTGTATAGTATATGAAGTATATGCAGATGATCTAACTACTGAAGAATTAGAACAATTAGATTTTTTAATTTATAAATCAAACTCTAGTGTTAAGTATAGTAGAGCTTCTGAAGCCCCCTTATCTCTTGGGCATGTATCGACAAATGCTGCTGGAGTTGATACTATTAGAAAACTTGTTTACTTAGACGAAACTAATCTTAGTGCTGGGTGCTACTCTTTCTTACCTATAGGGTTCCAAAGATTAAGTATTTGGAATAAAACTAACTTAGAAATTAGATTAGCAGGAGAGGTTAAACACATATTAAACTTTGGAGTTTCTTCGAGTAGCGATCCTTTGGGGGGAGTTATTTTAAATATAGGCGACGGGGCGTGTGTCGGAGGATGTGCTGACAGTCCTTCTGTAGCGCCAGTTCCTACTTGTTTAGCGTCCTCTGTTAAAGATGATGATGGCATATTAGATGTTACATTATATGTAGACTTAGATAGTGTTGAAGATGATAACGCTTTTGTGGGCACCACGGTTAAGGTTTATGATTTAAATACAGGAGAGGTTTTAGGAATGATAGGAGCAGTAGAGGTTTTAGGAGTGCCAGAGGACGGCGTAGTACTAACTCCTGGAGCAACCCATACCGCTACATTTAGAATTTATTCTACTACAACTTTAGGAGTTAAAGTAGATAAACGATCTCAAGGGTCTGGGTATAATTATGGTATGTCATACAAACTAGTATCTAATAATAAAGTATTATTAAATAAAAGAATAGAATAATGATAACATTTGATGTAATAACTGTATCTGCAGCTATAGGGGGATGTAAAAATACAGACTCTCCTAACTATAATCCTGAAGCTACTTTTAGTGATGGTAGTTGTATTGAGGTAGAATTAGGAGAGTGTGTGGATAGATATATATTGGGTATAAGTTTAGCTAACTGTAAGTCTAAGGCTTCTAAGAAAGCTTTAAAAGTTTATTCTATGTATCAATCTTTACTAGCTTCTATATCAGAAAAGAATTCAGTTAAAATAGAAATGTACAAAGAGAAGTTAGCTGATCTTTGTAATTGTAAAACATGTTAAAATAAAATAAGATGGATAGAAATAGAGATTTAGCCCAAGGGCTTTCTAGAATAGAGAATAAAATAGAAGACCAAATGGATCTAGACTACTCTCGTCACGGAATAACATTTGTTGCTGATGATGATGCGACTGATTATACTAGCGCTGATTATGCATATGGTTGGTACGGATTAAAAGTAGATTCAACTGCTACTACTCATGGAGCAAAATTTGACGTTTTAACTATTGATGGAGTAGATTGTTCAACTACTGTATTAGCAGCTGGAGATACTTTGTATGGAAAAATAACTGCACTTAGAATGCACGATGATGCAGATTGTAATGTATTTTTATTAAAAAGAGCTCCTAAATCTTATAATCTTATAGACTAATGGGATACGGTAACGGTAATAAACCAGTAGCAGAATCTAGTAGAAGAGCTGTTAAATTTATGTCTTTATATAAGAGGGCTTTTGCAACTTTTTATACTAATGCTGCTTCGACTAGTGGAAATTGTAAAGTTACATGTTCTGCTTTAAGTTTATCTACAGCGGACGGAACTCTAACATATAGAAAAGGATTTCCAAATATTAAATGGGCTTCGGATGATGGGGCAACAAATGTATATTTTTCTCTTAGAGATATGACTAATAATATAGTTTCGAGAGGGGCGCATTTATTAACTTTTACTAAAGGAAGATCTGTGTAGTATGAAAAATATATTATATATACTTTTACTGTTTACTACTGTAGCACAAGCACAGATATTTAGATTTTCTACATTCTATGCTAGTGTAAGTACAGGGTCTCCTTTTGCAGAGAACCAGCAATTTATGGTTGATGGTGTAGCGGGCTCAGGACAGCTTGTAGAGATTACACAAATCAGTGAGCCTAACTTTAATTTAACTGTAGGACTTAGAAAGATAGCTAGGTTTGATTATCAAGTTAAGCAAGGTAGGTTTTATACAGGAGCAGAGAACTCTATAAGTGATTATGCTACTGTATCTAATGCACCTGGTCTAGAGTATTTATTAGAATACTCTACACTTCGTGATAGGGGTGTGGAGTTTCAACAGCATGAATATAAAGTAAGATACATATCAAACCATTTTACAGCACGGGCTGCTTATGTAGATGATGGCTTAATAGATTTAAAGTATACACAGGGCGAGTTTAGGCTACGTAAAAATCTGGGAGGTTTAGATTTTACAATAGGCGTGGCCCATCGTTCCCACCCTGTATATGGATACTCTCCTGTACAGGCATGGTTTGCAATTCCAGCGAATAAGCACTGGTGGCAGTTAGCTTATGAGTTTGGATACTCGGACACCGAAGATCATGTATGGTCTTATAATGGTGAGATTATAGCAGAGTCAGATCCTGAGTTTTATGGATACCATTTTGGTAATGCTGTAAATAAATACAACAGACAACAGTTGAGGGCTATGGGTCTACAGCAGGAAGTGTCTGGTGTAATAGGAGTTGATTACTATAAATATAAAGATAACCTATGGTTACATACATGGTGCTCTCTATATCCTATACATAAAGGATTAAATGATTTTTCTTATGAGTATGGAGATAATAAAGTAGAGTGGGATACAGGAGTAATTATAGGGAGCAAGATAAATAAACACTTAGGGATATTCTTAGAAGGAAGACATCTTAAGTATTGGGATATAAAATCCTACGAGTGTAAAGCAGGTATTAATTATTTAATTTTCTAATGAGTAAGAATTATAAATGGGTGAACTTAACACCCGACGAGCTTTGGGAACAAACATCCCCTAAAGTTCATAAAAATAAAAAGAAGTATAGTAGAAAAAAGAAACGTAAAGAAGACGAAGAACATGAAGATTTTCAAAGACAGTAACGATTGGAATGAGAAAGCTATTGTAGGCTTTATAGCATTTGCTATAATGTGTCTTATAATGGTGGCAGATCTTGTAACGGGATGGATCGGTAAAGATTTAGTAATAAACGAATTTGTTTACGAAGCCTTTGTTTGGGTTGTACTAGGATGCTTTGGTATAAGTGGCGTAGAAAAGTTTGCTAAAAAATAAAGTAATGGAATTAAGTATTGGTGTAATAGAATTAATTATAGGGGTGGCAGTACTATTAGCTACAGCGTTAGGGCTATGGGTGAATCTAAACAACGAGTGTACAAAGATAAAATCTAGAGTATATCAGTTAGAGCAGTCAGATACAGACTTAAAGGTTATGTTATCAGAAATATCTGCTAGACTACATGCAATAGAGCTTTTATTAGCTGCTAATCAAATAAAAGATAAGTAATGACAAAAGAATTAAACGAAGATACATCTCTTAATGTAAGCATTAAGACTTTAGCAGGAATAGCATTTGGTATTGCTACTATTGTAGGAATGTGGTTTGCACTTCAAGCGGACATAGCTGAGGCTAAGAAATTACCAGAGCCTCTAGATCCAGAGATTACTCGAATGGAATTTGATATGAAAGATCAACTTGTTCGTCAAACTATTATGACAACTCAAGATGACGTCTCTGAGATTAAAGACGATATTAAAATGATAAAGGAAAAGTTATATGAATAAGCTTCTATCTTTATTACTATTAGTATCTTCTAGCTTAATTGCACAAGGCTTTATAAGTGACGCAGAGTTTGAGAATAACACTGCTAAAGGTATTACTGTAGTAGAATTTTGGGCTGAGTGGAATAAAGGGAATGAATGTACTTATTTAACTGAACTAAATGACTGTCAGGTATATAAGATTGATGTGTTAAAATACTCAAATATCCAAAAGAAATACTTGGTTTTTTCACTTCCTACCTTAATTATTTTTGAAAATGGAAAAGAAATCACTAGATTTGCAGCGGACATTACTTTTAAGCTCCCTATAGGGAAGAAAGGAGTTCAAAAAGAAATAGACGAATTAATTTTTAATAAGTTTCAGTAATGAAAAATAAAAACTTAGATCAGGCGGGAGTTATAGCACTCGTTTTAGTTGTTGTATTTATGTTTATCATAGGTATAGGGAAAGCTACTGCTCAACAAACTCAAGCATTTGTAGAGTGTACAGCAGGAGAGTTTTCTACAGAGATTACTTGGCAAATACTTACCTGCAATGGAAGTGTCATCTTGGAAGGTGGAGCTCCTTATTTTGGTGCAGCTATACTACCTCAATACTATCAGATTAATATGCAGGATAGTTATGGTGACGGTTGGAATGGTGCTTATCTATATATAGACGAAGCAGAGTACGGGTTCTTGTCTGATGTAGATTGGATAGATTCTTTAGGTACTTGGCCTCAAGACCAGACACAGCAGTTAGTTGATGTAGGGTGTTTAACTATAGGAGTGGAAGAGATAGAAAGTACAAATTTTGTACCAACACATTACTACGATTTACTTGGAAGAGAAGTTAATCCAACTAAAGGATTTTATATAGCGAGTGATGGAATATTAACTAGAAAGATATATATAGATGCGTCTAAGTAAAAACTTCGTATTATCAGAGATTACTAGAAGCAATACAGCTAAAAGAAAAGGTATATCTAACGAGCCTGAAAAGGAGCACTTAGAAAACCTTCAGAGACTTATATCTAACCTTATACAACCTATGAGGGATGAGCTTGGCCCTATTCGTATATCTAGTGGGTATAGGTCGCCAAAATTAAATCGTTCTATTGGGGGTAGTAAAAAAAGTCAGCACTGTAAAGGTGAAGCACTTGACCTTCAGTTTTGGAGGGATGGACAAATGGTTAATAAAGAAATTTATGATTGGGTTCTAGGTAATAATATAGAATTCGACCAAATGATTAACGAATTTGATTTTGCTTGGATACATATCTCTTTTAAAAAAGAAGGAAATAGAAGACAGGTGTTGGAGGCGTACAAAGACGAAGACGGAGATACAGCTTATAGCTACGCCCAAATAATAAAAAGTATATGAGTAAGTTATTAGACATATTAGGAGGGGGAGTAATTAAACAAGTTGGGGATGTATTAGACAACCTAACAACTTCTAAAGAAGAAAAGCTAGCTGCAGAACAGAAGATTAAAGAAGTTCTTATGCAAGCAGAAGCTAACGCTCAAGAGCAGGTTACACGACGCTGGGAAGCTGACATGAAATCTGACAATTGGCTTAGTAAAAATATTCGTCCACTGATATGTATATTTTTAACAGCAATGTTTGTTGTTATTTCAATTTTTGATGGGAATGCAGGAGGGTTTGCAATAGCCCCAGCATATGTGCCGATATACCAAACACTTTTAATTACAGTGTATGGGGCATATTTTGCAGGTAGAAGTATAGAGAAAATTAAAAAACGATGATACAACAGTATGACCGAGAAGGAAATCTTATAGATGAATTCTCAAACGCTAATGAAGCGGCAACAGCTTTAGGAATAGATGATAGTAATATCAGAAAAGTTCTTAAAGGAGTAAGAAGTTACGCAGGAGGTTATCAATGGGTGGAGACCACTTCTAATACAACTGTAATAGACAATGTAGGAGAAGTAATAATTCCTAATATACCCGAACTCGATTTACATCTTAAAGAGAGAGGAATAGATAAGAAAGATGTGCAGTCAGTAAAGCACTGGCAATCAGGCTCAGGAGAATATAGATTTTCTATTGTAACAAAAGAGGACAAGAAAGATCTTACTGAGTTTAAAGAAAAGTTCTTTGAAGAAATGAGACAGTATATCCCACGAGTTATAGATCCAGTCTACAGCTTTAAGAAGGGATCTCCTGTAGCTTACGAAATATCTTTACCTGATTTTCATTATGGTAAGATAGGCACTATATCTCAGGACCACGCTAATCTAGATTTCTTAAATACTATTAAGGAATTACATAGAAAAGCTGAAGGATTAAATATAGAGAAATTCATTTTACCAATTGGTAATGATGGATTGAACTCTGAGGGATACAGTAGAGCCACCACTAAAGGTACTCCGCAGCACGATGCTGAAGAGTGGCAAGAAACTTTTAGAGGTTATTGGAAGTTGTTAGTTATTGCAATTGATTACTTATCAGCATTTGCACCAGTAGATGTTATTGTAATTCAAGGTAACCACGATTTCGAACGTATGTTTTATATAGGAGAAGTAATAGAATCTTGGTATAAAGATTATAGTCCAGTGACAGTAGATAATAGTTATGACTCAAGAAAGTATTACCGCTACGGAAAGAATATGCTTATGTTCACACATGGAGATAAGGAGAAGCCCGCAAATATGCCTCTTCTTATGGCGACAGAACAGCCGCTTATGTTTGCGCAATGTCCACATAGAGAAGTTCACTGTGGACACCAGCATAGAGAAATCGTTAACACCTATCAAGGAGTTAAAGTAAGATTTCTACCTAGTATTTGTACTAGCGATTCTTGGCATAAAACAATGGGGTATAACTCTCCTAGAGAGGCTCAAGCTTATATATGGAATAAAACAAAAGGATGTGAAGGATATTTACAAGTAAATTTAAATTAAGATGGCAACAATAAAAGAAATAGTATATGATTTGAAAAACATTATCAGAGGAGGATTACAATCCGATGATGAAATGATTTCAGATCGTCAAATAGAATTTCAAGTTAGCAGTTTAAGAGCGCAGTATATTCGACAAGATGTAAATAAACGTCGTAGTATCTCTGACAACATTAAACAAATTATACATTGTTTAGAGGTAGAACCTGTATCTGGAACTACTTGCGGGCTATCTGACGATATTATGATTGTGCGTTCTAAAGAAAAGATACCTAATGCTATTGAGACTGCCCATCAAGATTTAATAACCGCTATAGGGCCTACAGGAATACTTTCTACGAACTTTCACATGATTCCTTACAATAGAGCTCCTTGGGCAGGGAACAATCGTTACACGAAGCGTATGACTTTTGCTTTTTTATTAGATAGCTTTGTATATATTACAGGGCCTGAAGCTGAGATGCTAGAAAAGATTAAAGTAGAAGGAGTTTGGCAGAACCCTAGAGATATAGAATCTTATCATAAAGATGATGGCTCTTCTTCATACGATGCAGAAACAGAAGAATATCCTCTTTCTACATCTATGCTAGATTTAATTAAACAGAGTATGTTAACTCAGAATATGCAGCCTATGATTCAAATGCCTACAGATATTTCAAATAATGCTAAATCTGATTTACAACCTAATCAACAGAAATAATGTTTGAGAATGGTAAACGTGGATTAGGAGAATATAAAAAAGACCACGGCTCTGATGAGGCGTACAAGTATTATAAAGAGAATACAATAGAAGAATTACAAGTAGATAAAAAGACTTATAGAAAAATATGTGACGAGTTTAATAAATTATTTATAGATGAAATCTTAATAAGTTCTGAGGAGATGAGGTTACCTTATAGACTAGGGACTATCAGAGTTAAGAAATCTAAAATGAAATATGATGATAAGAATAAATTAAAAATTGATTGGGCTGCTAGTAAAAAACTTGGTAAGCGAATCTTTCATCTAAACGATCACACAGGAGGATATAAGTACAGATTCTATTGGACTAAAGGAATTGTAAAGAACATTACAGCATATTCATTTATTCCTACTAGAACAAATACTAGACGATTAGCTAGTATATTAAAAGATAAAGAACGTGAACTAGATTATTTTATGTAATTATGGCAAAAACAAGATTGTACGCTCCACAAGGAACACATTTTATGATTAAAAAACAAGGAGGATTTTACTTAATGAAAAATCCTGCCTCAGGATATAAAGCGCATAAAACAGATAACGGAGAAAGATCAGCTTTATACGTGTTTATAGAACTTAAAGACTCTCACGAATCTAGATCAGCTGTAACAGTTTCTAAGCCTACACAACGTGTAAGGCGAGCAGCTCCTACAAGAACAGCCTCCACAAGGGCATCTTCTCCAAATAGAACATCTTCTACATCAAGCTCAGGATCTTCTAGTTCTGGAGGAGGAGGCTATTAGTTACAGCAGATAAAAAACGTGAACTAAATTATTTTATGTAATTATGACAACAAAAGTAAAAGCACCAATTGGTTATCATTTTATGGTAAGAGAAAATGACAATGATTTTTATTTAATGAAAACTCATTATAAAGGTTATTCTAGTCATACTTCTGGAGAATATGTATCTAGTTTAGATATTAGTATAGAAGTAAAAGGGCAGCATATACCTGACTCTACAACACAAAGAACTGCTACAGCAACATCTTCTAGCGGACGAAGTACTACTACTCGAACAATAAGTCCTGTTAGATCTAGTAGTGTAAGATATACAAATACTAGTTCTTCTTCTGGTTCAGGAAGTGGAGGCTCAAGTAGTGGAGGTTATTAAGTATGGCAATAAAGGATAAGATAGTATCATTTTGGAAGCAAGTAAGGCTTAAGTCCTCCGATATGTTTACTCTATTTAGGGTGGGTATCGGAGTCAAAGTTCCTACGAATAAACTTCACATAAAAGATTCTACAGATCCTTTAAAGATTGAAGGGCTTCAAAATGATACTACAGATCCTGATAAGTATCTTTCAATTGATTCTAGTAATATAGTAAAGTACAGAACAGGTGCTCAAGTATTAACTGATATTGGAGGTACACCTTTAACTACTGAAGAGGTTCAAGATATTGCAGGAGCATTAGTTGCAACAGGAGGAACCAAGACTGGTATTGCTGTAACCTATCAAGACGCTACAGGAGATGTAGACTTTGTTGTTGATCACGATGCTGCCTCTAACTTTCTTGCTGCAGAGCACGTTGATTGGGCAGGATCAAGTACAGGAACTGTACACTCCACTAATATACCAACCTTAAATCAAAACACTACAGGAACTGCTGCAGGATTATCAGCAACACTTGTTGTGGGTAGTGGAGGTACTGGGTCTACTACTTTAAACGATACACACGTTCTTATAGGAAACGGAACATCTGCTATAGAAGACCCTGCTAATTTACTTTTTGATTCTAGTGCTGAAACCTTAACTATAGGTAATGATGATAATGGTACAGCTATTATAACTAGAAAAACTCATAGTGATGAAGCAGGGGGTATATTAACTGTTCAGAGTGGGGATGCTACAGGTACAAATAAAGCAGGTGGTAGTTTAAATTTAGAAGCAGGTAGAGGTACTGGCTCTGCAGTAGGAGGGGCAATATCGTTTTTCTCTTCTGCAGCGGGAGCAAGTGCTACAACTCTTAGATCTAGCGTTGAGATTGCAGCGTTTGATAATGTAGGTAACCTACAAATAGATGGAGACTTAACCGTAACAGGTAACGATATAAAAGATTCAGGTGGTAACTCAATCATATCATCTAATGGTAGTGGTGTTGTTACAATGGCTGGGGGGAATATATCTGTCGGAGGTACTAATGCGAACCTAGAAATGAATGCTGGCTCTGATATAATACTAGAGGCAGATAATGCTGGTGGTAGTGGAGCATCATCTATACAGTATAAAGATTCAGGTGGAGGTAATAAAATAATGTTAGCCGCTAACAGTGATGTAGTAATACTATCTAACAGAGCTTCAAATGGTA
>Ga0209337_1000726_pt1 | contig 26519 bp, 22 predicted proteins | sample LinPmetageLP53_FD_184044 | JGI IMG/M metagenome (GOLD analysis project Ga0209337, IMG submission 184044) | Marine viral communities from the Pacific Ocean - LP-53 (SPAdes) (version 2) | ecosystem: Environmental > Aquatic > Marine > Oceanic | place: Pacific Ocean | collected 2010-02-08 | reverse complement strand
ACAAAAAAGGACATGGACCTACAACTAATTTAACGTAAGATTATGGGATACGGGCATGGAATTGTAAGCGCTAACTCAGGCACAAAAGCTACCCCTATACGGATGAAAAAGTATAACAAAGCTTTTGCAACTTTCTTTACTAATTATGCATCTACTAGTGGTGATTCTAGAGTTAGAATTGGCGGAGGAGATATAGTGCCTGGCACTATAAGTGCTAAAAAAGGTTATCCTTTTTGTTTCTTTAGTTCGGATGATGGCAGTATAGTTAATAGAAAACATTTTTTAAGAAATATAACTGCTGACGTTGTATCAAAAGGAGAGCACTTATTAGTATTTAGCGCGTAATGAGTAAAAATTATAAATGGGTTAATCTGACGCCAGACGAGATCTGGGAACAGACATCACTCAAAGTACATAAGAATAAAAAGAAGTATAATCGTAATAAATTAAAACAACAAGATTATGGCAATGAAAATGAAAAAGAAAGCAGGTTATAAAGCTGGAGGTAGCAAGTTAAAAGGCGGACAAACTAAGTTAGACATGAATAAAGATGGAAAGCTTAGTGGTGCTGATTTTAAAATGATGCAAAACGGTGGTAAGATGATGGCTAAAGGTATGGACATGATGAATAAAGTCATGATGAAGTACGGTGGAAAGAAAAAGAAAAAGAAGTAATGGAAATCTTTAAGAATGATAACAACTGGAACGAGAAAGCTATCGTAGGATTTATAGCCTTTGCTATAATGTGCCTTATTATGGTAGCTGACCTTGTTACTGGTTGGGTAGGAACAGACCTAGTAATAAACGAGTTTGTATACGATTCATTTGTTTGGGTTGTGTTGGGCTCGTTTGGTATAAGCGGAGTAGAAAAATTTGCAAAAAAATAAAATATGGCACGTAAAGGATTGTACGCAAATATACATGCAAAACGTAAAAGGATAAAAGCAGGTAGTGGAGAAAAGATGAGAAAGAAAGGTGCTAAGGGAGCTCCTACAGCTGCTAACTTTAAGCGGTCTGCTAAGACAGCTAAAAAGAAAACTACTAAAAAGAAAACTACTAGAAGTAAAAAGAAATGAGAAAACTATTTTATTTACTCATAGTTTTAAGCCTAACAACTCAAGCCCAAGATAGTTTATTTGTAGACTGCTATGGGACAGAGGCACCAATAAATTGGTTGGGCGATGGATACTGTGATAATAGCGCTTACTCTTGGAACGGTAACATTATAGATTTTAACTGTGAAGAGTTTGGGTACGACAACGGAGACTGCCCTATACCAATAGATACTGTACCAGGTTGCACTAATATGTTAGCATTAAACTTTGTACCTGAAGCTAACTTTAATGATGGCTCGTGTGAGTATCCTGTATTTGGATGCACTAACCCAGAAGCTCCTAACTTTAATCCTTGGGCAGAAGCAGATGATAACAGCTGTGTTGGTATAAGCTGTTCTGATGGGGAAGTTAAAATGATTTTTAAACTTACATTAGATCAGTACCCTGGTGAGACGGGATGGATACTAACAGACATATCTAATGGTCAAGCTGTAGAAAGTGTAATAGCTGGTGAGTACTCTTATGAGCAAGCTAATCAAACTATTATATACGATCTTTGTGTGCCTGAAACAGGTGTAGAACTTATATTAAGTGATATATATGGTGACGGTTTAGAGGGATCTCTGTTTGGTGGGACAGATGGAGACTTTATAATACTTGGAGACGCAGAGCCTTGTGGTAGTTTAGATACTCTATGGGCTTTAGATTCTGCAGGGTTTGGCAGTGCAGCTTACTCTGGTCCTATATGGTTAGAGCAGTGTGATATACCAGCAGTAGAAGGGTGTACAAATAATACATACATAGAGTTTAATCCACAAGCTAATTTTGATGACGGTAGCTGCGAGACGTTACATACATTAGGATGTTTAAATCCAAATGCATTTAACTACAATTCTGAAGCTACACTAAACGAAATAATACCCACATGTAATTACACTCTTATTATAGAAGATGACGGTGGTGACGGATGGGGCGATTGTTATATAGGTGTAGTGCAAGAAGACAGCATTATTGGAACATACACTATGGGGCCTGGACCTTACTCGCAAGAGTTTGGTATAACATTAGAAACAGATAAGACTGTTAAAGTCTATTATTTCCAAATAGCTAGTCCGCAAACTCCTCCTGCAGAAGTTGCATTTCAGACTATGCATAACTCATTTAAACTTATAAACTCAAACGGTATTGTAACACTACAAGGCGGAACCTTTCCATTTGCTAACAATGGGCAAGGCGCACTTAAAGCTTACAAACCACCGTTCTGGCATGTGTACGATGCATTTCCATTTTGTGGAGATTATTGTATACCTACAGTGTACGGGTGTTTGGATGAACAATCTCTAAACTATAATTCTGAAGCTAACACTGGTGATGGTAGCTGTATAGAGGTTATAGAAGGTTGTACCTCACCCTTTGCATTTAACTACGACTCACTTGCTAACGTAGATAACGAAAGCTGTGTAGCAGTAACGGTTGGTTGTATGAATCAAGAAGCATGGAACTATAATCCAGACGCTAATACAGCGGATGAATCTTGTTTATATTTTGGTTGCATGGATCCTATTGCTGATAATTATGATCCACAAGCAAATGTTGATAATAGTAGTTGTTTTATAACTATACTGGGTTGTACAGATCCTGAAGCTTTTAATTACAACGAAGAAGCTAACACAGAAGATTTTAGTTGTACACCGTTTATATATGGGTGTATGGATAGTACAGCATTTAATTATGATGCATTAGCAAATACAGATGATGAGTGTCAGACAGTTGTAGAAGGGTGTATGGACGGTGATGCATATAATTATGATGTGTTTGCTAATACAGAGGCTGAGTGTTTATATGATGCTGGATGTATTGATGGCCCTGGTATACCATATTGGTTAAACGACACATGCTATGCTTGGGTTATCATGGTAGATCCTTATTGTTGTAATAATGCTTGGGATGATAAATGTCAGCAAATATATTGGAGCTGTTCTTGGGATAGTCCTTTAGATACTAGAGATTTACTTAGAGGACATAATATAGTTATGTATCCTAATCCTATGGGTGATATAATAAACATATTAACAAATGGCCCTGTAGGTATAGAGGTTTACGATATAACAGGCAAGCTTGTAATAAGAGTAAAAGAAAATCAAACTGCAGAAGGACTAAATCAGTTAGATGTAAGTTTATTGCCTGCAGGTATATATAACTTTAGCGTAACATATAATGGTAACACAAGCACTACAAAAGTATTAAAGAAATGAAAATGTACAATCGAATATATGAACTATTAGCAGCAATTGGAATTGGCTTATTATTTTCTTTTCTTATGCTTGCATTATCTCAAGGTTGTAATGCTCAAGGGGTAAAAAATATATTTAAGTATTCTACTATGTACGCCGCAGTAAATGGTGGTACATCATTAGGAGATAATCAAATATGGTCTGTAACATCTGGTTTGTTAGAAGAACAAACTATAGAAACACCTTTTGATTATACAGTATCTTTAGGTATTAGAAAAATAAAAAGATTTGGATATGAGAATAGAGCGAATACATTCTACAATGGTACTGAGAATTCATACTCAGACGCAGCAACATTAGGTCGGTTAGATGGCTTTGAATATTTATTTGAAGCTGACTTTGTGAGACGGTTAGGCGTTAACTATGTAAACCAAAATCACTTTGTAAGATATGTTGCAGATAGCTGGGTAGCCAAGGTGGCATACCTTGAGGATGGATTCGCTGATATTAAATACTTTGAAGCATCAGAAAGATTTAGATTACAAATAAAAGAAGGTAAGCTATCTTTTAATGTAGGTGCTGTTCAGCGTCTTGCAGAACCATACGGGTTTGACCCTTTAGCAGACTGGGTGCTGGACAATGGGACATTACACTATACATATTTGGCTCTTCAGGAGGGATACAATATAACATTAGATGGACAATACTCAGCACCCAATGGAGAGGTAGTAGCAACTAGTCAAGAAGTATGGGAAGAAGTTGTTATACCACAAGTAATAGATGACTATGTAGAAAAACAAAGAAATGCATTATCTAATACAGTAGAGTACTCTGCAGTAATAGGATTTGATTATTATCATTTTACAAAAGACTTCTGGTTTCATAGCTGGGGAAATTTAATGCCTTATCATATTAATACAAATAATGAATACTCTTATCATAAGTTCAACGAGGGGCAATGGTTAGACTATTCAGCAGGGCTTATATACGGATATAGATTTAATAAAAGTTTAGGTGTGTTTGTAGAAGGACGATACAATAAGTATTGGAATCGACAGTGGCACAACTTTAGTGTAGGGATTAACTATGTAATATTTTAAAAGATGGCAAAAGAATTAAATGAAGATACAGCAGTACAGATTAGTTTAAAAACACTAGCAGGAATAGCAGTTTTAATGGCTGCTGTAATTAGTGGTTGGTTTGTACTACAAGGGGATATAGCAGAGGCTAAAAAATTACCTCTTCCTCCAGATCCAGAGATTACTCGTATGGAGTACGACATGAAAGATCAGCTTATACGTCAGACTATAATGTCAACGCAAGAAGATGTTACTGACATTAAAAAGCAAATGATTAGAATGGAAGATAAAATTGACAAATTAAGATAATGATAAAAATATTAATATTATTAGCGCTTGTAACTGTAACTGTAAATGCACAGCATTTACCAGCTCGTGATGCCGATAATGTTAATAGTGTTTTATCTGCTATGGGGGATTTTGCTTTTGCAACAGACAAACAGCTTCATATAGGAGGTTCTTATTTAATAAGCTCTACAATAGCTGCTATAGTTTATAATAAAACAAAAAATAAAAAGCGTGCTTTACTATCAGGATTAGGAGTGTCATTACTTATAGGAGCTGGTAAAGAAATATATGATATAAAAAATGGAGACTCTAATTGGAATGATATGTTGGCAAACACAATAGGGGCAACCATGGGTGTAGTAACAATAAAGATTGCAATATGAAAAAACTATTAATATTATTTTTGTTTCCTCTAACAGCGCTCTGTCAAGATTTTCCTGATGGAATGGTAGCTGTAGAGTTTAACGCTAGTTTTAATAAAACTAACGAAGTAGCTTGGCTATCAAAACTATCAGATTGTGGTGTAGAAAGAGTTGATATAGCTGCAGACACAAGATGGTCTAAAGAATATCAAATAGTAGTTGTACCTACTATTGTTATATTTAATAATAATGAAGAAGTAAAAAGATTTCAAGCAAATATTATGATGTCTATGGAGGCTACTTTAAAAGATGTACAGAACTCTATAGATGAAATAGTAATGGAAGCATTTTAAATTTAAACTATGAGACTAAGTAAAAACTTTGTATTGTCTGAGGTTACTAGAAGTAACACAGCTAAAAGATTAGGAATAGATAATACTCCTAAAAACAATCACTTAAAAAGTATGCAACGTATTATCAGTGAACTTGCGCAACCTCTAAGAGATGCTCTTGGTCCAATAAGAATTACTTCAGGGTATCGATCGCCTGAATTAAATCGAGCTATTGGAGGAAGTTCTAAATCGCAGCATTGTAAAGGCCAAGCTCTTGATCTTCAGTTCTGGAAAGAGGGTAAAATGTGTAATAAAGAAATATATGATTGGATTTTAAAATCAGATACAGAGTTCGATCAAATGATTAATGAATTTGATTATGCTTGGATCCACGTTTCTTTAAAAGAAAAGAAAAATAGAAAGCAGGTATTAGAAGCTTATAAAGACGACGACGGCGACACAGCATATAGAGTTGCAGATATTAATCAAACAACACTATAATGAGTAAACTATTAAAATTTTTAGGCGGAAACGTTATAGAAAAAGTAGGAGGAGTTATAGACAGCTTAACAACTACTGAAGAAGAAAGACTAGAAGCAAAGCGTAAAATGGAAGAAGTTCTTATGCAAGCTGAATCGCAAGCACAAGAACAAGTAACACGTCGTTGGGAGGCTGATATGAAATCTGACAACTGGCTTAGTAAGAATATTAGACCATTGATTTGTATCTTTTTAACAGCAATGTTCATAATTATTTCTATATTTGATGGGAATTTAGGAGAATTTGTTATATCTCCAGCTTATATTCCTATCTACCAGACACTATTAATCACCGTGTACGGTGCTTATTTTGCTGGAAGGAGTATAGAAAAAATTAGAAAAAAATGATACAACAGTTAGACCGAGAAGGAAACGTTATTGATGAATTCTCTAGTATCTACGAAGCTAGCAATGCAATAGGTATAGATCAAAGTAATATAGCTAAAGTTGTTAGAGGAGTAAGAAAATATGCAGGTGGATACGTATGGAGAGACAGTAATCAGAATATAAACGAAACAGAAGATATAGGGGATATAGATCCTTTATACATACCCGAACTGGATTTACATCTAAAAGAAAGGGGAATAAAAAAACAAGATGTACAGTCAGTTAAACACTGGCAAGCTGCCAACGGAGATTATAGATTTTCTGTAGTAACAAAAGAAAATGGATTTACTCTTAAGCAGTTTAAAAAAGAGTTCTTTGAAGAAATGAAGCAGTATATCCCAGAAGTTGCGGTTCCTACCTACAGCTTTAAAGTGGGATCTCCTGTAGCTTACGAAATATCTTTACCTGATTTTCATTACGGTAAGATAGGATCTGTATCGCAAGAGGATAACAACTCAGATTTTATGAACTCTATTAAAGAGTTACATAGAAAAGCTGAGGGGTTAAATATAGAAAGGTTTATATTACCAATAGGTAATGATGGATTAAACTCTGAGGGATACAGTCGAGCCACAACTAAAGGTACGCCACAGCATGATGCTGAAGAATGGCAACAAACTTTTAGAGGCTATTGGAAGTTATTGGTTACAGCAATAGATTATCTATCTGCGTTTGCGCCTGTAGATATTATAGTAGTGCAAGGTAACCATGACTTTGAACGTATGTTTTATATAGGAGAAGTAATAGGAGCTTGGTATAAAAACTATAAACCAGTGACGGTAGATAATAGTTATGACTCAAGAAAGTACTATCAATACGGAAAGAATATGCTTATGTTTACACATGGAGATAAAGAAAAACCAATGAACATGCCACTTCTCATGGCAACAGAAAGGCCAGCAATGTTTGCAGCCTGCCCTTACAGAGAAGCACACTGCGGACATCAGCACCGAGAAATTGTTAATACATATCAAGGGGTAAAAGTTAGATTCCTTCCTAGTATTGCCACCCACGATGCTTGGCATAAAATGATGGGGTATTACTCTAGACGAGAAGCACAAGCTTATATATGGAATAAAGAAAAAGGATGCGAAGGATATTTACAAGTTAATTTAAATTAGAATGGCAACAATAAAGGAAATAATATACGACATTAAAAATATTGTCAGAGGCGGAATACAATCTGATGATGAAATTTTATCTGATCGTCAGATAGAATTTCAAATTAATAGTCTTAGAGCACAGTATATACGACAAGATGTTAACAAGCGTCGTAGTATATCTGATAATATTAAACAATTAATACATTGTTTAGATGTCGAACAGGTTTCAGGAGATACTTGCGGGCTGTCTGCAGACCTTAAAATTATGAGAAGCAAACAGCAGATTCCTAATCCTATAGAAACTTCTCATGAAGATTTAATTACTTCTATAGGGCCTACAGGAATATTATCTATAGGATTTCATATGATACCTTACAACAGAGCTCCTTGGGCTAGAAATAATAAGTATACTAAGAGAATGACGTTTGCTTTTTTATTAGATAATTTTGTTTATGTTTTTGGACCTGAAACAGAATATTTAAAAACAATAAAAGTTGAAGGTGTTTTCCAAAACCCTAGAGAAATTTCTAGTTACATGGACGCACATAATAATCCTTCTTATAATCCTGATAACGATGAATATCCTTTATCAATATCTATGTTAGATTTAATAAAGCAACAAATGCTAGCAACTAATATGCAAACAGTTATACAAAGTATGACAGATTTATCAAATAATTCTAAATCTGATTTTCAACCTAACACTCAAAAGTAATGTTTGAAAATTCTAAAAGGGGTGAAGGAGTTTATAAAAAAGATTACGGATCGGATGATATTTATAACTTATATAAAAACGAAATAAAAAAAATAGCAGTAACTGAAAAAGAATTAGATAGTTTATTAGTAGATAAAAAATTATTTAGAACAATATGCGACGAATTTAATAAGTTACTTATAGACGAAATTTTAATAAACTCTGAAGAAATGAGATTACCTTATAGACTTGGAGTGGTTAGAATTAAAAAGTCTAAAATGAAATACGATGATAAAAACAAATTAAAAATTGATTGGGCTGCAAGTAAAAAGCTCGGAAAAAGAATTTATCATCTTAATGATCACACTGGCGGATACAAATATAGGTTCTATTGGACTAAGGGAATTGTTAAGAATATAACAGCGTATTCATTTATTCCTACTAGAACTAATACAAGAAGATTAGCTAGTATATTAAAAGATAAAAATAGACAACTTGATTATTTTATGTAATTATGGCAACACAACAAACAAAAGTATTTGCTCCTGAAGGGTATCATTTTATGATAAAAAAAACTGGAGGATTTTATTTAATGACAGGGGCTTACACTGCCCATACTTTATCAAACGGCGATAAGTCTAGTGAGTATGTTTTAATGCAGTATAGAACTGAGCACCCTACAGAAATGACTAACAGTTCTAGCAGAACATCTACCCGTGCAGCTAGCTCTACTGTAAGAACTACATCCAGAGCTGCTACAAATACGTCCGCAGCTACTTCTAGCTCTAGAAGCTCTTCTAGTGGATCCTCTGGAGGAGGAGGCTATTAAGTATGGCAGTAGAAAACAAAATAATATCTTTTTGGAAGCAGGTTAAGCTTAGGTCTTCTGATATGTTTACTAAATTTAAAGTAGGTATTGGGATAAAAGTTCCTACGCACAAACTTCATGTAAAGGATGCAACAGATCCTATAAAAGTAGAAGGTGTACAGAGTGATACATCTAGCTCTACTAAATTTCTTGTGCTTGATGGCAGTGATGTTGTTAAGCACACAACAGCTGGAGGTAAAACTACTGAAGAAGTTCAAGATATTGTAGGAGCTATGTTTACAAGTAATACCGAAACTGGTATTGCAGCTACTTATGAGGATAGTGATGGTACTATAGATTTAGTAGTAAGTGGTGTAACAGATTTACATACTGCAGGTGTCGATGGAGCAGCAAATCAGATATTAACAGACGACGGTGACGGCACAGTTACATCTGAGTCTGAATTTACTTTTGATAGTAGTTCTAATAATTTAACATTAGGAGGAGATGATTTTAATACATCTAGTATAATAAGAAAAGCGCACTCTGACAATGTTGGAGGTCCGATGAGAATAACCTCTGGCGATTCAGGGGGGACAAACAAAGTAGGAGGGGACCTAGAATTTAAAAGCGGAAAAGGTACAGGTAATGCTTTAGGCGGTGCTATAGAGTTTTATGTTAGTACAGCAGGAAGTTCGGGGGATACAGCCCACTTTCTTCAAGCCATAGATATGAAAATAACAGATGGCTTAGTATCTGTTACTGGAAATATAGCTGTTACAGGTACTGTTGATGGTAGAGATGTAGCAAACGATGGAACTAAATTAGATGGGATAGAGTCTAGTGCAGATGTAACCGACACTGCAAATGTAACTGCTGCTGGGGCATTAATGGATTCAGAAGTTACTAATTTATCTCAAGTAAAAGCTTTTGATTCTTCTGATTATGCTACTGCAGCACAAGGAGCTAAAGCAGATTCAGCACAACAACCCCCAAGTGAGGGAGCTTTTGCTAATGGGGATAAAACTAAATTAGATGGTATAGAAGCAGGAGCTACTGCTGACCAAACTCAAGCGGATATAAACTCTTTAAATGTAACAGCAGCTTCTTGTTCTGGAAATGCTGCAACTGCTACAACCCTAACAACAGGTAATAAAAGTTTACCTGGTATATATACTACAAAAGGTTATATACAACACGATAACAGAAATCTTACAACAGGATACGATGGTCAAGCAATACATGTTGATGCGTCTGATATGACAGACGATAGCACTTCTGCATCTGGAACAAACGCTTGGTATAATCATGTAACGTTTGAGAATTGTAGGCTTTTGGCTACAAACTCAAGTGTAACAACCTCTAACGCCTGTACTGTATGGATAAAAGGAGCTCCAGTAGCAAGTACTAATCAAACCATCACTAATGCTTATGCTTTATATGTTCAAGCTCATGAATCTTATTTCGGAGGAGTTGTAACTGCTAATGCAGGTATAACGGGAAATGTAACGGGTAATGTTTCAGGTTCATCAGGTTCGTGTACGGGTCAAGCAGCTACTGTAGCTACAATAGCAGGGCTAGCACCTAACACAGCTACAACAGCTGCTGCACAACCTAATATAACATCTCTTCATTCAAGTATTGTACTAACGAAGCAGGTTAAGGTAACTTTAAGTACAGCGAATTGTAATGCTTTACATACGACGCCGATAGAATTAGTAGCAGCTCAAGGAGCTAATACAGTTATAGTTCCTACAGGTGGTATGATAAGAGTTGATAGAGCATTAACACAAAGTAATTCTGGATCAGACGTAAACTTTCATTATGCAGGTAAAGAACCTGGAACTATTAATCAAACTGCACTAGCTCATTACAGGAGATTTATGTATAACGATAGTGGAGATAGGGTTTTTCATATAATACCAGCAATGACTTATTCAGAAGTCTCACAAAACTTAACCGATGATGTAGACACCGCGCTAGAAATTTCTGTTGACTCAGCATTTACAAATAATTGTTTTACTAGTATAGATATTTATTTAACATATAACGTATTTGATATTTCATAATTATGGCATTAGCAAATAAAAAACACGAAAGATTTTTTTCAACTACAGGTTCTGACGCAGATAAAGTATCTACTTCTAAACTAACCGAAGTAAAAGACTTATGGGATAAAGATGCGGCTAATGGAAGTAATTTAAACTTATTAAATGATCCTAATCTTGGTCCTTTACTATATCAAATGCAGCAAATGCAAGATGAGCTAGATGAACTTAGAAGATACATAACAAGTAACGAAATAGCTCCAGCAATAGATGCTTCAGCTTTACCAACGTCAGCCCCTAGAACTAGTGGGTTATTATATAACAGTAAAGGAACAGTAAAAATAAGTTAAAGAATATAACATGGCACTAAACGGAAAATATATATCACTAAAAGCAATCATGGAGCAAATATATGCTGACAACGGTTATCAATTTGAGCTACCGTGGGTTGATTGTATGATGTGGACAGAAGAAGCTCTTAATTTAATAGGACATCCTAGACAATATATACGAAAAGTAACAGGGCATAAAAACAATCCTGACTTAAGTATAACAGATTATAGAGCAACATTGCCTTGTGACTTTTATCAATTAGAACAAGTAGCAGTTAATGGTATGGCTGCAGAATATTCAGGAGATACATTTCACCATTTACTAGGGGGAGATTGCTGCGGTATAGATGAAGATTCTACATCTTCCTTATATTATGGAGTAGATCAAACAATAACTCGTAACTGGGGTACAGATGTATTGACATATGATGCAGATACACAGTCTTATTCTTACCAAGCAAGAGACCTTCTTGATATGCAAAATGTAAATTTACAATCAGATGGTACTCAAGAATTCTTACTTAGTAATGGTGTACAAGAAAACAGAAGAATAACATTTGATTTAAATAATAATCACATTACTTTATCTGTAAAAGAAGGGAATGTTTGTATGGCGTACTTAGCTGTTCCTACAGATGATGAAGGATTACCTCTTATACCGGATGACACAAGTTATCAATTAGCAATAAAAAAATATCTTACAATGAAGATAGATTATATTGCTTGGAGAAAAGGAGAGTTACGTTCTGACATATTCCAACACTCAGAACAAGAGTGGCAATGGTATGTAGGGCAAGCAGGTAACAAAGCTAAAATGCCTAACATAGATCAAATGGAAGGAATTAAAAATCAAGTAATGAGATTGTTACCAAAAATAAATCACCACGAAACATTTTTTTCTACACAGTTAGCTCCAGAAATAAGAAAAAACTTTAATAGATAATGAAAGATCAACAGATAAATAGTTTTCATAAAGGTATGGCTAAAGATTTAGGCCATACAGTACCGCAAGAAGGTTATTATATTGACGGTGAAAATATTAGAATTGTAACAGATGGAGAGTCTAATGAGTCTGGGATTGTTGTAAGTGTTAATGGTAATGCAAAACGAATAGATTTAATACATGAAGATGTGTTTATTGATTATCAACAAGTAGGCACACCGCCTATGACTTTTTTAGAACAAGTTACTATTGATGTAGAGATGCCTGTTTATATACTTGGGTATACTCTTCTACAAAATAATTTAATTGTATTTGGTACTTCAACTTTTGCAAATACTCCTCCAGGATTTGATAATGTTGATTGTATATATTCTATTGATCTTGATACATTTTCTAAGCAATTAATATTTTCAGGTAGTTTAAATTTTAATATTAATAGTAGCATACAGGCTGTTGCACGATATGAAAGCGAGAGTATCCAAAGAATTTATTGGACTGATAATATAAATCCTGTTAGAACTTTAAATGTAGCAGCTGATAATTCAGAAATTATAGATATAAACGATTTAAATATTACACCTAATGTAGCTTTCACACGTTTAAATGTAGACAACATTACATCAGGAGGATCTTTATCGGCAGGAATGTATCAATATATTTATAGATTGAAAAGTTCTACGGGAGGATATTTAACAAGATTTTCTCAGCCTTCTAATTTTGCACATATAGTTAATGGAAGTAACTACTGGCGTTACGAGGAAGATCCTGAATCTACTTCTGAGTATAACGGAACTATTCCGGGAGAAGAAACAAATAAAAAAGTTATAATTAATTTTGAAAATGCAGACACCACTTATGATATAGTAGAACTTGCAGCAATTTATAGAACTACATCAACAGGTTACACTAATATTGCAATTGTAGGAACTGCTGCTATAGACTCAAACGGTAGCGCTAGAATTATACATTCTTCAAACGAAAGTAATATTCCTATAAGCGTAGAAGAAGCAACAGCTTTTAACCAAACTTTTGATGCTGCAAAAACAATAGCACAAAAAGATAATAGATTATTTGTTGCAAACGTAGTTCAAACAAGCTCTAGTTTAACTTTTAATGCAAAGTCATATAGATATAAAAGAACAGATGATGCAGGACCTTTTGCCTATAAAACTACACAGAACGTAATACATTACGGGGAGGGGAATGCATCAACTTTTAACAACCCGTACAACAATCTAGATAATTGGTGGGATGACCTTGAAGCTGCGTATAAATATCAAAAAAATGGATATGTTTTAGGAGGTAGTGGACAGTATATAGATTTTAAATTTACAAAGCAACCTATATCCGGAACTACAGCAGCTAACACTGTAGACTCGTTTCCTTATGTAACAGGAAATAAAAATGCAGATTATAAATCTCCAGTTATAGCAGAGAAATATAAAGGATACCAAAGAGGTGAAGTCTACAGATTTGGTATTGTTTTATATGATAAAATAGGTAATCCTGGATTTGTAAATTGGATAGCAGATATTAGATTTCCTTCTGTAGAAGATGTAGACGTAGATGGTAGCGGTGGTATATATAACTACACTTTAGCGCAAACAGACTTATCGGATAGCGGAGCTAACTATATTCAGGATTACTCCGATGACAATCACGTTTCTATGGTTCTAGGTAACGCTCTTAATGAACAAGCAACAAGCGTTTCTTATGTAGGTAGCACCTTGTACGGACCAATTGCTAATCAAATGGATACTACAGACGGACTATCTCCTGTAGGAAATTTATTTGCTCTAGGTATAGAATTTAGATTAAAAGATTTGCCTTCTGAAATAAAAAATTTAGTTGGAGGATATAGCTTTGTAAGGGTTAAAAGAGAAGAAACAGATAAAGCTACTATAGCTGTAGGAGCTTTAACAAACTATTTACATTATTATGATGAGTATACAACTACTAATGAAAGTCAAAATTGGTATATATCTGCAAATCCAGATCTTTATTATGTAGCAAAAAATCAAGTTGGGGGTTCTACAGGAAATGCCGGAGAAGATCATGGAAACGTAAACATATCAGCCGATACATTTTGTCATATAAGTTCTCCAGAATTTGATTTTACAGATAACTATTTAGATTTGTATGAAACTAATAACGCTACTCACTATGTAAGAGTTTTAGGATCTATGTGGGCTAAAAATAATAATCATATAGCAGAAAGTGATTCAAGGGTAAGATCTCTTGTTTACGGCACACATATAATTAATTACAATAGCAGCTATATCCAGTACGGCACCACTAATGTATTAGCAAAAGATCTTATATACGCTGCAGAGCACAGTGAAGGAGGGCGTTTAGATCACCATTATTTAAAAGGGGCGCATCATGGTGTTTTTGTGGGTCAAGCACAAGCTGAAGATGAGGACATAGGAACTTTTTATGGGGTCTGGAATATTATAACTCATACTGCTGTATCTGATAATACTATATCTACCAAAAAAGTTGGTGTAGGAGAAAAGTGTCTTCTGGCTGTTACAAGTGGTATAAATTGGACAGACTTCATGTCTGGAAAATTCGGAGAAGGATATATACCTCAAGAATTTTACGCTAATGCATTTGATAAGATATTAGTAGCAATAAAGAAAAAAAATATTTTTGAAACTAGATACTCAGGGACAAACGAAATTGCTATAGCTTCTAGTGTATACATATCTACAGGACATTTCTCATCCTACAACCCTGACTCATATAGTACTTCAGTGTATGAAGAAGTTTTTGGAGGAGACACATATGTTACCATGTATGATATAACAAGATTTAGAAAAGCTTCTACTTCACAAGGAGATGTAGCAATGCCTTCAGGCTCAATAACAGAACAAGTTAATATTAATTTTGCCTTTCCTGTAGAAACAGCTATTAATACAACACTTAGACGAGGTTATCATTTTGCTAATAAAGAAAAGGCAAGTAATTTTAGTGAAGGTACAGAAACACCATTAAACCAATTTATAACTAGTCCGGTGTATAGCTCAGAGAATGATATATTTAGTTATGTGCCCATCCCTATATCTTACAATAATGTATCTCGTTTTCCCAATAGAGTATTATTTTCAAACGTTAAAAATAATAACGAGACTACAGATTCTTTTAGAACTTTTGCTGTCGGAAATCATAGAGACTTAGATGGCGATGGAGGAAATATAAATAAATTAATTATTTATAATGATATAATGTATTATTTACAAGACTCTACTTTTGGGGCTCTAAGTATAAATCCTGTTTCTACAGTTAAAGATAAAACTGGAAATAATATTGTGTTGGGAATTGGTACTAAAGTTATACAAGACCATAAAAACATATCTATGTACACTGGATCTAAAGAACCTAACCATTCTATTGTAGGGCAGTCCGGTGTTTATTGGTTGGATATAACTACAAAGAAAGCTTTTCATTTTAACAATAAAGGACTAAATCCTATCTCAGATACAAAATTAGTAAAATCGTTTTTTTCAGATATTAACCAAAAGGAGATATACGAATTATGTTTAGGATATGACTATTTAAATAATGAAGTATTATTTAGTTCAAATAAACAAGTAATTGTATATAATGAATTACTTAATTCTTTTACATCTAGATACACTTTTAGCACTTCTTTATTTATAAGTTTGCCTACAAAACTTTTATCATTATCGAAAGAAAGAGGCGCTGCTTCAGTATACGAACACAATATAGGAGCAGCAGGTACTTGGTACGGCGAACAATTTGTAGTTGGTGTAGAATTTTTAGTAAACAAACATCCTTTATACACAAAAGTATTTGATAATTTAGAATGGTATGTAGAAGGTTATGGAAAACAAGATCCTTTTTCTTATGCACAGTTTGTTGATTCTGATAATGAAAAAGTAATAACTTTTGCAGAGGGTTTAGAAGTAGGAGATGCTGAATACTTTCCTTATAAAGAAAAGAAAGAAAAGATGACTAAGTTACCTGTACCAAGAACAAAAGCTGATTATAGGTTTAGAGATACGTATATAAAAATAAAATTAACATCTCTTGCAAATGTTAAAATAGCATTACACTATGTAAAAACCTTATTTAGAATTTCTAGAAGATAATAAAATATAGTAACTTGCGAAATTATGGCTAAGAAAACAAAAAATAGTGATCCTTTATTAGAAAAAGTTAAAAAAGGACTTAGATATGTAGAAAGTTCTGGTGGATTAAAAATGATTAATCCTAATAGTAGTGCGACAGGTTTATACGGTCAACTATACAACGCAGAAGAGTTACAAAACATGTCTTACTTACAAGGTGTAGATAGACAATCTTTTGCTTCTGATACTACATTACAAAATAGATTATTTGAAGATAGGTATTTTGGTGAGATACCTGGTGTACCTGGTTTAGGTAAAAATGCTAACGACTTAAGAGTAGAGTATAAAAAAGTTTTAGAAGATAAAGGAATATCATTTAATTATACAGATGATGAGATTTCTGCGCTCTCTAACTTATTAGGTAGACAGGGTACAAGAGAGTACTTTGGATACGTATTAAGAGATGGTAGATCTTTAGCAGATGTGTTTCCAAAAATATATGGACCAGATGCAGAGGCACCAAATAAAACACCTGAAAAATATTTAGAAACTTATAGAGAAGGCCGAGATTTAAAATACGGAGGACGTGTTATGAATTATCAAAACGGTGGAGATACTACACCTGATAGACAACAACAACTAAAAGATTTTCAAAGTTTTTATGGAAATTATATAAACAGTCCTAAATATAGAGAAAGGTTAGAGTCTAGTGGTTATGAAAATATAGATAACATTATAAACACAAGATCTGATGCTCTTAATAATATTCAAATGAATGTAGATCCTGGGTTTACTAGAAATTATATAACAGCTCCTCAACACTTTAGTAAAAGAACTAATCCAATAACAAGACCTCCTCAAATGCAAGTATCTGAACTATTTCCTAAAGATGGTTCTTTTTCTCCTCAAGCAAGATTAGATTATACTATAGCACATGAGGCAGGACATGCTACAGACGCGTATGGGGTAGGATTAAATCCTAACGATAGAATGGCGTTAGAAAATTATAATGAATTATATAGACAAGCTCCCTGGACAAATTATACTCCCCCTAAAGAGTGGGGAGCAAAAGAAGGAGATGTTTTAAAAACAACTTCTAATGTAGGAGAAACAACATTGAGAAAAAATCTAGAAGGTGATACTGATTTTAGATTTAAAGAAGGTACGCTACATGATATAAGTTCTAAAGAAAGTTATGCAGATTTAATAACTACAAGAAAATATCTTTTTGATAATTACAATTTATCTCCTGAAGATGATATAACAGAAGAGCAATGGAAAAATATTTATGAAAGCTTTGATGTAAAAAACGATGAACGAGGCGATTCTAATTTATCAATTAAAAGATTTTTTAAAAAATATAAAAAACCAGAAGACGCAAGATATATATTAAATAACATAGCAATGGAATCTTCTCAAGATGATCCTGGAACTATGGCTAAATACGGAGGAAATATGAAAAAATATAATAACTACAATGACGGAGGTAAGCGTAAAAAAAGAAAAACTACACCACCAGTATATGATTATAAATCTTGGACAACTCCTACGCCTTCTGATACTACCTTTGTAGGTAGTAGTATAGACCAGACTTTAGCTATGAAAATAGCTCAACAGCAAGCAAGGCAATATGGGAATACGGAAAATTTATACCGTCCAGTAATGACTCGTGGTGTAAACGAAGGCGGACAAAATACTTATAATTATCATATAACTAAAGAAAAATTACCTCAAGATGTGCCGCCAGGGATGGCTTTAGGAGGAAATTATAACCAAGGCGGAGACCCACCTAAAAAGCATAAAGATTATTTACAATATAATCCAAACTATCCTTTTACAGGATGGGCAGATTCTCCTTATGATTACGAAACTCTTCAACCTCGTATTACTGAAGATAGTCTTTTATTGCAAGATTCGTGGTTCCCAAGTAATGAATTGATGAGAAACCTGCAAATAAATAGAGAGTACAGAGATAAAGTAAGACCTTATACAAGAGAAGAACTATATGATCTTAAATACGAAGGAGATCAATCTAAAGCTTATGGTGGTAGAGCTATTCCTCAAGCAGGCTTCGGAGACATGTTTAGAAAACTAGGTAAACAAATTACAGCTGGTGGTGCTGGTATAATAGAAGGTGTTACAGGAGGTTTATTGCCTGCAACTAAACTTTTATCTGACTCTCAAAGACAAGCTTATGGAAGTGAATCTAAAATGGGTAATCTTTTTGGTAGTGCACTTGGTGTTCTTGGTGGTGCAGGTCTTTTTAAAGGTGCAGGCGCTGCAAGTGCGGCAACAGGTGCTGCAGGAATGAGTTCTGTACCAGGTGCAAATACTTTTAACGCTCTTTATGGTAGCGGAATAAATCCTGCAATGATGAACCCTAGTTTAGCAGGGCAAGCTTCCACGGCAGGAGCTTCAGGATTTGGTAATCTATTTAATATGGGTAGTAACTTTGGTGTAGGTAATACAGCCTCTGGTATGTTTAATATATATCAGCAAGGCCAAGAAGGATTTGCTATGGGTGGTAGAGCTACAAACCCTCCGTTTATGTCAGCAATGAACCGACCAAAAGATGTTTTTACAGGGCCTTTAGCAGAGCCTACTGAAGAAATTAACGCTCTTAAATCTGAAATTGCACGATTAGAAGAATCTTTTAATAGTGCACGAAGAGTTCAAACAGCAAGAGGTTATAGTGGTTTTACTGGGACAATGAGTGATATTTCTAGAGACGCTATAAAAGCTCAAGAAGAGTTAAAACGTTTAACAGGAAAAAACTATGCTCAAGGAGGTAGAGCTACAAATATGAAACAAGATATGGGACAAGACATTAATGTAGAAAGCGGTGAGCTTTTAATGAGTGATATGGGAGGACAGTTCCAAAGTATGAATTCTAAAGCACCTATTAAAGAAGTTATGCCTGGTGTATCTATGGTACAAGGAAATCAAAGCAATGATAATGTACCTATTAAAATACCTGATGGAGAAACAAAAGTATTTTCTAAGAGATTAGGGTATGCAGATAAAGGTTTAGAACTTGTAAATCAGTATAAAGAATTAGAAAAAACTCCAGACTCTAATGATTTTATAGGACAACAAACTAAAAAGTTTGAGTTAAATAAAATAAGAAAGAAACTAGAAGAGTTATTTCAAGAGCAAGAAAAATCTAAATCTAAACAAATAGCAAAAAGAACTGGAGGTACAAAGATTCCTCAGGCAGGGTTAGGAGATCTATTTAATAAAGCAAAAACCTTTATGCAATCTGACACAGGTAAAGCTATAGGAAATTTTGCATTAGAGAATGCAGACAGTTTGTATAACATGGGTGCAGGGGCTTTTGCTCCAGACCCTCAAAATTATAACATAAATGATTATGTGCCAGACTATAACCCTGATCCTAACTTAGCTAAAATAGATACTAAAGCAATATTAAATCCTCTTCAGCAAAATGTAAATGCAGCAAGGTATTCTATAGGTCAAAGTGGTGGAAGTCCTTCAGAAATTATACAAGCTAATATGCAATTAAATGCTAAAGCAGGATCTCAAATGTCAGCAGCTGAAGCTAAAGCGCAAGCATTACAAAACCAAATGCAGTTAGGTCTATACGATACAGGATTTAAAGCAGATACAACTAAAGGTTTACAAGGTTTAAAATTAGCTATGATGAATGAACAACGTTTGGGCCAAAGACCTGCATTCTTTAAAGAAGGTTTAGAAGGTTTCCAAAACTATTTTACAGGTAAACGAAATGAAGACTTTATAGGTGACATATATAATCAACGTTATGGGAATCTTACTGGTACAGGAAGTGGAACAGGAACTAATTTTAATTTTAGTTTAGGTAACATGGCCCCACCAAGCCTTAATAACACTGGGTTATTTGATAATTACCAAGGTTTAGGAGGAAATTAAATCCATAAAATTATGAATATAAAAAAATACCAAACAGGGGGAGCAGCTTTATTGTCAGGGCCTATACAGTCTAAAGAGTATGTTCCTTTACCATATAAAGAAGCTTTTGACATGCAGCGTTTAAACGAAGCTGATCGAGATGTTAAAGAGCAAAAGTTACTTGGTATGTATAAAGGGTTTTATGATACAGCTATGCAAGCGCCTCCTGGTATGCAGGATGAAGCATTAGCAGAACTAAAACCTTACTTAGACAGAATAGACCAAGGACTAGCAGAAGCAGGTGGGGACCCTCTTAAATATCGTGGAGGTATGGATGTAATGAAATCCTTCTACACTGACATGGCTAGCGGAAGAGTAGGCTCTTTACAACAAGCTGGTTCTCAGTATTCAGCAGCTAAAAAAGAATATGACAAGCTAAATGAGCTTCATATGAAAGGTGAAGGTAAGGGTGTATCTAAAACAAATACTAACTTAGCCTTACAGATAGGATTAAAGAATGCGCAAGATTCTTACGATGCAGGAAACCGTGCATCTTTTTCAGCACCTAATCTTGTACCTGAAGTTGATGTACTAAAAAGAGTGGGCTCTTGGTTAGATCAAAAAGAAGCTGATGGCTTTACTGATGCAAAAGGAAATAAAATAGAACAATTAACTGCAGAAACTTTACTCCCTATAGCCCAAAACTACATGATGATGGACGAAGCAACACGGGGAACTATAATGCAAGATATAGATTTAAACATGACGGCAGGAAATTATCCTATGGAGAATGTAGACATGGATAAAATCTTAAGCGATAAAACGTATGCTAAGTTATATAATAATGCAATGACATCTATGCCTTTAGGTATGCCTGAAGACCAAGCTCAAGCTCTTGCCTCTAAAGCAGTTTATAGAGCTAAGTTAATAGATGACAGAATGGATAACTTTGCAAAAACAGCAATCCAACCTTTCTTACAAACTAATATTGATGCAAGTAAAAGTAGTAGTAACGATATAATAGATCCTTTTGTAGGAGGATCTAGTACACAAAGAGTTGTATCTAGAGGTAAAGATAATGTTAACGATTTAAGAATGTCTAACCAAACTTTACAAGATTTGTTAGCACAAAGAAATACGTATGCTAAAGGAACTGATGTGTATAATGAACTAGATGATCAAGTAGACTTTATACAAAATGAAATTAAGTCTAGGGAAAAAGGACTTAAAATGTATGCAAGAGATTTAATTACTGCTAGTTATAAAAAAGTAGGTGAGTCTAAAGAGTACGACAGAATAACTGAAGGGTTAAGTGATGATGAGAAATTAGTTGCAAATTTATTATCAGTAACAGAGATTGGATCATCAACAAACATAGCTGCAGGAGGAAGTCCACTACTTATGGGAGCAGGAGCAACTGCTACTCAAGAAACAGGTAAAGGTTTATCTGAGAGTATAAAAGCTATTTTATCTAATAATGAAGACATAGTTAATTTAGATCCTAGTATAATTAATGAAAGTAACGCTGCAAAAATAAATGCTGCAGCTAGACAACTTAAATATACAACTAATAAAATTGAGACTGCTTCAGAGTATGAGCAAAATATTAGATCTCTAATGCCAAATCCTATGCAAGGAGATCAAGATCCTATTTTTGCTCTTAGCAAAATGATGACAGACGCTGTTATAAAAGATGCTGTAAAATTTGTAGATCCTGCAACTGGTGGGGATTTAATATCTATTTTAAAAGAGTCTAATGCATCTTTAACACCAATCGTATCAACAAAAGGTCTTGTTACTACTCCTGGAGTAGAAGTAATGCCTACAGCTTCTTTTGTAGATGGTAAACAATTGTACGCAGTAAGCTATCATAAAAATAAATGGAAAGAAGGAGAGCCTAGACAGTCTACTGTATATGTAACTGAAGCTGGATACTTACCGCAAGATCAAACAAGCAGAATAAACTCTTTAGCACAGAACTTAGCAAATTCTAATAATACAGCTAACCAGCAAATAGCTTTTAATTTAGTAGCAGATAATAGTATCGGAGGTCCACTACAAAGAACTGAAATAGAATATTTACCTGCAGAACAAAGAGGAGAACTTTCTAATGACTATAATTATGCAGGAGAAGTTTCTTACGTAGATAGACCTGTTTCAAATGTACCTGGTATAAGTACTATAAGAAGAGTTGATGTTGGTACAGGAGAGTATGATTACTATATATTAGATGCTAACGGCAATGCTTATATACAAGAAGATAAATCAGGGCTAATTACAAGCAGATCCTTATTAGACTTAGGAAGAATTATATATCAAGGATTATAATATGGCAAACGGTAATGACTTAACTGGGCCGACACTAGGCGATATTCAAATAACTCAACAACCTTTAGGGCAAGATTTATTACCCGAAGAAGTTACAGGACCAACTCTTTCAGATATAAAAATGCCTGATGCTCCTGTGCTTAGGGGTATTCCTGACATAGTAGAATTTACTCCTCAGCAATCTAGAGAAAGAAATATTGCTAGAAAATATGGTGTGGCCCCTGGGCCTGGTGTTAATGTACAAGAGAGTGCGGCGATGCTACAGTCTAACCTTAGTAAATGGACAAACGGTATAATAAAAGGTGTTGGTACAGCAAGTACTACATTTCTAGAGCCGTTTGTTGATATATTTGTAGGTACTCCCACCGCTATATCTACAGGAAAGTTTTCAGGGTTTTATAATAACGAAGGGTCAAAAGCTCTTGATGAGTTTAATGAATATCTTAGACAAGAATTACCTAACTACTATACACAAGCAGAAAGAGATTATGGTTTTTGGAGAACTTTAGGTACGTCAAACTTTTGGGCTGACCAAGGTATGCAAGGGTTAGGATTTTTAGCAGGTGCTATAGCCAGTGGTTATGCTGTTGGCGCATCAAATGCTATAGGAAGTGCTGTTAGAGGGACAGGTATGGGAGGTGTTAGAGCTTGGAGAAATCTTACAAACACATTCCGTGGGCAACAGTTAGCAGGAGCTAAAACTGCAAAGAGTATTGATAATATAAAAAATATAATTGGGAGAGTAAACTACTCTGCTGAAGCAGCTAACATGTTTGGGGCAGGTTTAATATCTGCATTTGGTGAGGCTGGTATAGAAGCAAGAGAAACTCGTAGACGTTCGATAGCAACAATGCAAAATCTTAGGTCTGTGGGAGATGAACGCTACGCTAATATGAGTGATTTAGAAATGGAGCAGCTTGCTGATACAGCAGGTAATATAGCTTTTGGTTTAAACACTGCAATCGTAGGCGCATCTAATATATATCAATTTGGTAAACTATTTTCTAGAAGTTGGAAATCTACGTCAGGTAAGTACATAGACAACATTACTCAAAAGAAAATGGTCGACGGAAAATTGCGTTATGCAGCAAAAGAAATGCCTAAGAATTGGAAAAAATACTATGGTGTAGTTAACTGGTTTAAACGTCCTGCAGCGGAAGCCTTTGAAGAATGGTCTCAAGCAGCTGTAAATGTAGCAGCTGAAGATTACTTCACTGATGTGTACTCGTCAAATCCTATTGAGGATATGGCAGATATGTTAGAAGGTGGCGTAGGTGTAATTGGATCTCTAATGAGAGGTTACATGGAAGCACCGCAAACTAAAGAAGGACAACAAGCTATATTCTTAGGGGCCTTATTAGGTAAGTTAGGTGAAGTAGGTGCTGCAACTAGAGAAGATGGTATGACATCAAGACAAGAATTTCTTGATAGATACGATAGATCTGTTGCTCTTTCCGAAAAACTTAACTTACTAGAACCTGAATCTAAACTATATAGATTATTAAAATCTTACAACGAAGGAGCTATATCCCAAGCAAAGATGGATAAAGCTTTAGAGGATGGTGATATATTTAAGTATAAAAACGCTGAAGCTCAAGCTGTATTCTCTTTAGTAGACGAGTTTATAAATGCAGGTAAAATAGAAGACCTAAAAGCATTTGTTAAAGACATAGGTGGTTTATCTGAAAATGCTTTTAAAGAAGTGATTGGATTAAATCCAGAAACTAAAGTTAAAAGTCCTGCAGAACAAGCACGTATAATAGAAGATAGAATTAAATTTATTGAGGATCAAAAACCTAAAGTAGATAAATTTGTTTCTACACTACAAAATGTAACAGATACAGAAAAAATACTTATAGATAGTGGTATAAGATACTACTCTTACATGATTGATATTGCAGATAAGAGAGAAGCAGAATTAAGTCAAGAGTTAGCAGATATTACAGATGGTTTAGTAAGTTGGCAAGCACTACAAGGAGTTAAAGGTAAGTCTGCAGAACTAGCTAAAGTACTAACTGATATGAAAGAGGCTTTTCTTAACAGTGAAAACTATACAGATATAAAAGGACAAGAAGCTTATGTTTTATTACAGGACTTAGCTAAACTTGCAGCGTTAAAAGAACAGCATTACAAACTTTTAAATGCGGTAACAGAAACCGAGACGTTATCTAAGATAGAAAGAGACATAAAAAAGAAAGAGAGAAAAGTTAAAGAAGATAAGAAAAAAGCAGATGCAATTAAATCCGAAGTTGTCAAAGGACAAGAAGATGATACAATAGAAGCTGTAGAAGATAGTGTTGAAACAAAAGCTAACGATAGAGTAAAACGTAGAGAACAAATAGGTACTAAACGACAAAGAAAATTAATGCGTCGTAAGCAGGCCTTAGAAGATCAGTTAGCTGTTACACCAGAAGAAGAGAAAGCTACAATACAAGCAGCTATTGATAAAATAACACAAGCTATACAAGCAAAAGCAGAGACTGTTAAAGAACAAGTTGAAGCTGATATAGAAAAAACTTTTGAAGAGGCATTCCCTGAAACAAAAGAAACTAAAGAACAGGAGGACGAGCTGCAAAGATTAATAGAAGCAGAAGAGCGTGGTGTAGACTTAGAGACTACAGAAAATCTATTAATAGGTAATCTATTATCGTATCCTAACGCCACTGTAAGTGTTAGATTTAATGGTGAAGAAGGAATCTTGTTTAAAGAAGAGGATGGTACAGTTGTATTCCAAAATACAGAAGGACAGGAAACTGAAGTTGGTAAGTTCTTAGACGCACAGACTTTATCTGAAGTAGGCGTAGAAGTATTACAGGATCAAATAAGTTCTATAGCAATTGGAATTATTGCAGATGGTAGAACATTTGAGATTGGAGGACAATACTACAATAACTTATTTATAAATCCTCTATCCGCAATAGATCCGTTTGTATTTAGAATAGCACAAGAGGGATTTGAACCTAAGAGAGTTACACTATTTGATTCAGACGGAAATAAAGTTACCTTTACAAACCCGTTTTTAGTACAAGAGTTGTCTAGATTGATAACTATGGTAGAGTTAGTTAAGCAAGAAGCTATTACAGAAATGCAAGAGTTTAATGCAGGACTAATGGAGTTTGAATTCCAGGGAGAGACATACTATGTAGAAGATGTAATAGAGGATGAGAAACCTAATGTTATAGTATATAACAAAAACCTAAATAGGTTACGTGCTCCTAAAAAAATAGCTCAAGTATTAAGAGCTAGAGATGTATTTATTGATAACTACATTCAAAATAAAATTAACGCTTATATAAACGAATATGAAGAAGACCTTTACGGAACGCAACCTGATGCGACTATTGAATCTAGATCTGAAGAAGAAGTTAAACGTGACGCCCAGGAAGCTTCAAGCGAACGTGTTAGCCCAAGAGATATTGGAGACGATACGCCAACGCCCGACAAGACGGACAAACAAGCCGCAGTAGAACCTACTGCTGAAGAAGTAAATAGATCACAAAGTATATTAAGTGAAAGTGAAATAACTGTTTTAACTCAAGCAGAAATGGATGAGCTAGGAGTTAATACAGAAAACGATCCTAATGTATACCCTGATTCTCAGGTAGCACCAGAAGCTGGAGCTCCTATAATTAATACAGAAGAAAGTAAAGATGCTGTAAACGATGTTGTAGAAGAACAAGAGATACCTGAGAATAATACAGTAAGAACTAGTAATTTTGAATCAAATAAAAATGGTTCTAATATATTAGGAAGAGAAGAAGTTGCGCTTAAAACAATACAATCTCTAGCTTGGAAATCTGCTAATCACCCTGACAATGACGGAATAGATGTTGATCAAATAGTAAAAGATTTAACTGATGTTTTAGAGAGTGGTATTGATCGTACAGGTACAGCGCTAGAGTTTACTATAGACTTAAACGATCCGCAGCTTACTGACATAAGAGAGATGGCTCCTATTCTTGCTAAACTTAAGAAAGGAACAAGACTTACAGAAGATGAGATAGC
>Ga0209337_1000725_pt1 | contig 26541 bp, 29 predicted proteins | sample LinPmetageLP53_FD_184044 | JGI IMG/M metagenome (GOLD analysis project Ga0209337, IMG submission 184044) | Marine viral communities from the Pacific Ocean - LP-53 (SPAdes) (version 2) | ecosystem: Environmental > Aquatic > Marine > Oceanic | place: Pacific Ocean | collected 2010-02-08 | reverse complement strand
CCGTATACCCTGCACCCGCTGCACTAATTGAAGAGATAGACGCCGCTGCTCCCGGCTCGCCATCTATCTGCGCTCGTATAGATGCAACGTCCGAAAATGCGGCACCGTTGGAAGCCTTAAACTGTATAGTTCCGATCACATCATTATCAGCAACGGGGGTATGAGAGCCATCTCCATTATTTCGGGATTTGGTAAATACTAAGCTCTTGGATAAAGCATCGTCCGAATTAGTAACCACCGCCGCGTCGCCGTCTTGGACGTGAAGCAAGTGTGCAGGTGATGCCACGCCAACCCCAACTTTTGCGCCATCCTTTCCTAGCACAACGGTCGGATTTGAGTCATCCGTGCTGATGGATACGTAATCCTTTCCATCGGTCGATTCCAACTCAAAAGAAACGGCTTTTGCATCGGCAATTTTCGCACCGGCTGCGCTTACGATTTGTCTGCGAGTTCTAAAGCCAGCCATTAGATTGCTCCTAGTCTGCAACTAACGCTCATTTTGTCACCAGCGTTGCTGGAACCCGTAAGCGCTTTAATGCGAACATGCGAATAGTTAATAGGTACGTCAATGACAAAGACACCTGTTGCAGCTAGGGATTTGCTGTAGCTTGAATCACTCAGTACAGAGACAGCAGCCCCGTCTTCAATTTGCAAACGCGCAAATGTAGCACCGTCGTCAATTGAGACTTCAAAATAGAAAGTGCATGTGTGCGTAGATGCGTGGGCACTGTGATTAAAAACAAAAGTCGCTTGGTTCATGCCCGAACACGTAATGGTGCTTGAGTTGTTTGAAGCGTTTAGGAGAACGGTATCAAGGCCGACTTCGGCAGCCGTGAGTGTTTTGTTAAGATTGATGCCAGCCATTATGAGTATCCTCGCTGTTGTGTTGGTGTCATGTGTGATTGTGGCACCTGTTTGAGCGCCGCTGATTGTGGATTCGGTTTGGCCGGTTGGCCTTGTGCTCGTGTTGCGTTCAGTGTGTTCATGTAAGAGCCTGAGCGGGTAGGATCGATGCCCGGTATTAGAACAGCTACGACTGCTCGTGTGCTTGCATCCATTGGCTCTTTCAATTTGCCTATCTCTTCAATGCATTGTTGCACACACTCCTGATACATTTCCGGTGTAAATTCTTTCCAGGTAGCTACTTCGTGTGATGCTAATGTTTTATTCGCAGCTCGGTCGGCAAATGCACTTAGCGGGTCTTCGATGAAGTCTACGTCACCCTGGAATCGTGATTTTTCAGAATCTGGCGCCGTGTATTCTGTAGGGTTTAATCTGTAGAGTTCTGAAGCTGGCTTTTTAGGAGCCTTGCTAGCCATTAAGCTGTAGCCGTGAGCTAGTTTCATGCGTGATGCGGTGGCGTGTTCTGGTGCGAAATCGTCCATTCTGCCGACAGCCTGGTCTAACAGTTTAGCTTTCATTTCAGGGTTAGCTTCAATGGCGTTTAACCGCTCAACCGCAGCCGTAAACTCGTCGTCTGATGTTGGCTCAAGCAAGGCGCCAAAGTCAGCACTCTTTGCCGCAGATGCTAAGATGACGCTAAACTTGGAAGGCTTTGCGTCTTTAAGATATCGGTCCATTTTGCCTTGAACAAAGTCACGTATGGTTTTTTTCCGTCGTTCCTGGAAGCGTACAATCGTATCGTGAGTGTCCATTAAAGCTAGGTATCGGCGCTCGTGATTTACAACCCGTCGCATCTTTTGGATTATTGATGAAGTACCCATGGTGGCAGCGGCGCCACCTATCCATCCACCACCCAGTAGAAAGCCTGCCATACCTGCTGGTGAGGTCGTTCCATGCGTTTGGAGCTGTCCCATTGCTCCTACCTGCTCATCCATCAAACGTGGGCGATATGTCTCAGGTTTTTGTAAACCCATAGCCTCTTTGGTAAGAGCTGTTTTTTGGGTTTCCAGGTCAGCGAGCTCGCGCTCGATAGATGTCGTGTCTTCCGCTGTGGCACGTCTTAAACGTTCCTGCTTGTCATCAATTTCCTTGATGCGCGAGATGACAGAATCGCGTGGGCCATCGGTGTTTTCGTTGCGGGCAACCTCAAGCAATCGGTCCTCTTCAGCTTCTTTTGCTGCGTTAACCTTGCGGGCTGCGCGGGTTTGCTCTTCAGCAAGGCCACCTGTCCTAAGCTCGTTAAGGGCGTTTTCGTTTTCATCCAGCTTACGGCCTAGCTTAGAAGCGGTATTGTAGTCGCCTGTAAGATGCGTAGCTTTAGCGGCCAGGATTCGTTCGGCTTCTATGTCGGCTGGCTTCTGTTTGGTTTTAAGTAGCTCGTCGATGAGACGTGTAACTTGGTTGGCTTCTGCTATGTCAAGATAGCTTCCGTTTAGAGTTACAACTGATTCAAAAAATTCTGGGAAAAGCTTGGTTGGTACATTAATGCCTAATCGATTCGTCAATTGAAACATTGTGGAGGCAGCGCCATGGTATGCGTTATAAACGTCGTTTAATGCACGATGCTCCATTGCGACTGCTTTGTTGCCAGCATTGATAACAAAAGTTTTGACTTTTTTTGGGTCGATTTGCTTGCGACCGTTTTTGACAACTGTGCCTCTAAACTTGGAGCTAAAGTTCTTACGAGCTTCAATCATAGCTTCCCAGGCTTGATTTACAGCTTTAAGTTCTGTGCCTGCGGTACCAAATGCCTTGTGTGACTGCATTGATGTAACGTCTGACCACAGGTCTTTAAGCACTGTTTTAACGTCCCAGTTAAGAGTGCCCTCGACGTTGCGTCCAAAAGCTAAATCACCAAGCTGCTTGCGGCCTTTGTCGAGCACTTTAAACAGTTCTTGTTTTAGTTCACGGTCAAGGTCTGGAGTCATCCTGGCGTTTGTTTGAGTCTCGCCAAAGAATCTATCGGTATCTAGTTTTCCTTTTTTCTTAGAACCTTTAGCTCCAGGGGCTCGTGGAGCCTGTATCTTTAAGACCCGTTCAACAGTTTCAATGACTTGCTTTTGTATGTTGTCGATTACGGTTTCACCGTTCTGAATCTTGCCCTGACCCTTTGGCAATCCTTGCCGGTCAGCTTTAGCTTTCTTTCGGGCCTCGTGCAGTACACCAAAGACGGTACGCACAACGTCGTCGGCATACTCGCCTTCGTTGACACCGCTTTCTATTTTACCGATGAGACCGTTGGTTCGCGTTTCACCCATAAGCAATTCAGAGACTTCTTCGATGCTATCGTCTATTCGTTGCATCCTGTCGACAGCATTGTCTGGGTTCGTTGGGTCGAACTCCCTGTCTTTAATCTTCTGATAGCCGCTCTTCTCAGTTTCGCCAGTTGCTTCAAAGGTTTTCTTGGCAGCATCGTAGTCGGTGTCGAGTTGGGTTTTGGCTTCTGTTAAAAGTTTTTCTTCACCTTCAAATTTCTTTAGAATCTCTCGGTGCTGAACAGCAAGTTCCATCTCTTCAAATTCAGCTAGCTTCTTGGCAATCTCATTAGCCTGAATATTGTCGATGCCTTCAAGCTGAGCTTGAGCGTCTTTAAGTTGATTGACGTGCTTGTCTTTGAGTGCCCGCCACGCAATCTTGTCATCGGCAAAGGCGTCGGTAAGTTCTTTTTTTGCCAGCGTAACTTTATCGAGTTGTGCTTCAAGCTTTACAACATCACCTTGGTATTGAAGGGCAACGTTGTCCTGAGTCATACGATAGCTGCTGCCATCCGCAGTCATCTCGATTTTCTTAAGGGCGCTGGCGTACTCGACTTCGTATTCGTCTTTGGTAAGCGTTTTGTTTAGCGGGGTAGTTTCCGACACGAGGGCCTTAGCGAGAGCATCCTGGGCCGCAGTGGGATTCTTGATATCTCCGCCAAAAACCGAACGGTAAAAAGTGGTGAACATGTCACCGACTTTCTCTTTCCCATAGGTTCCAAGTGCAGCGGTGCCTGGGATGAGTAACGAAAAGCCACCGCCCATAGCTGACGATAAACCCACATTGCTGACCAAACTCTCAGCATTGGCGTTAGGGTTACCCATGATGGCCTCTGAGAGGTGCTCTCCCGCCGCGTAAGCCCCAGCATCAATAGCACCCTCAGTTAACAGCCCAAGGGCCTTAGCGCCGCGCATACGAGCTGCTGATGGGGCGCCGCCCATTGTGAGCTTTGCGACCCCGCGTCCAGCCGCAGCAGCTTTACGGGCTGTACCACCAACAATGTTAACCGATTGGACAGCACGTCCTAGGGTTGAAGTGGCTTTAGCAACCCCACCTACACCACCTGTTCCAAAAATCATGGCAGCAGAACCGGCAATGTCAGCACCGTAGTAACCGGCTGTCTGGTACTTTTTAAGAGCGTCTAAGGTCTCTTTATTGATGATGCCTGATTCCACCAACGCAACGTTCGACAGGCTCATCGTGGCGCCGGATAAAGCACCAAGCGCTATAGCTGATAGGGTGTTATCCCAACCGCTCGAGTATTCCTCCCGTAGCTCATCCTCCTTGACTTCAGCCGCACCTACAAAAGTAGCTCCAAGTTCAAAAGCTCGTCGTGCATACTTTGCTTCAATCTTGTGTTTTTTGCCGCCTGGAATAACAACTGGCACCATGGCGTCATCAGCAAAGTTGAATCCACCAGCTCGCACTCGTTCAACCACCTGATTATCAGGAACCGTTTCGTACTGCTGGGTCGCTGGATTATAAAGCTGTGCCATATCTCAGTTACATCCTTAGCTCTTGGCCCTGAAGCAGTGCCATGAAGTTTGCAGTCTGATCTTCGTTGCGTGGAGGGGGAGCACCGACTGTTTGCTCGTAGTAAATCTGTTCCTCAGGCGTCATGATGTCGTAGTTGGCACGGAGAATTGCGTTTAGGTCTCGTTCGGCATCACCAAGTTTCTTTAAAGCAGTGTCAACCGTTGCTGTTTTACCGGGCAACTGTTCCTTAATGTGCTCGTAACTTACATCAGTAAATGAGGCGCCGGACTTACTGGTAATTAAGCTCATTGCCAATCGGCCCATAGTGTTATCGAATTCGTCTTCGCTGGTGTATACTCCCGGCGTCATCCCTTTGAGTCCTCGACCCATTGCCGCTGCATAACCTGTGTCTCGTTTTTCCATTTCTTTTTTAGCAAACGCAATTGTGTCTCGTGCGGCCAGGGCGTTACGCATCGACTTACGCATGTCAGCGTCTTTAAATCCTGCGGCAGTCTTTTTGGCGTTCATTGCTTTAACACGAGCCGTTGCTGCGTAGCTTTGGATGTTCATAGCGCGGTTCTTCATGGCCGCATTGAACTTGCTTGTGTGCATCGTAATTTCACGGTCGGCTGCACGTTCTTGAAGCTGTGCGCGGAGGGCTTGTATCTTTGCTGGCTCAATCATCGCACCATACTGCGCTTCAATTTCGTTTAGTTTCATTGAAAACACTTTGTCGGCTTGGCCCCGCAGCAAAGATTCAACGTCTCGTTCGTTTTTATGTTCGCCCATTAGCATTTGGTATTCGCTACTTTTGCGACCTACCATGTACTGAAGTTTACCCAGCTCAGTTCGTTGCGCTGCAATGTCACGGTCGACTGCGGCATCTAAAATTTTAAACGCGGTATTCTCAGTGCCTGTAAGAGCTGCGCCAAAAGAACCAAGCGCAACAGCCAGGGCAGAGCCGACTGCTGATACCGTGTCTTTGTAGATTCGTTTTGGGTCTATCTCAAAATTAGCAACGCGGTCTTCTGCGGCCCGGATGGCTTCGCGGCTTGTGTTTAAAGTGTCGCCTCTTATTTTTGCCGCGTCTTCAATCTGTTGACGCTCTTCTTCAAGCTCAATCTGCCGATTTTCCATGGCAGTATCGAGAGCCTCGTTTTTAAGCTGAGTATGCTCTTGTTGCTTCTTAAACGCATCGTCTTGTGCCTTGACTGCTGCTTGGCCTTTAGCTTCGGAGCGATTAAGTCGTGCTTGATAGTTTCGTAGGGCTGCGTTGTCACCAGTGAGAGCTGCTGCAAAAATTCTTGCTTCTGCTGCTGCGGCTGATTGGTCGCCGCGTTCCATGCCTTCTCTGTCCGAGAAGTCTGTGCTTTGAGGACGTCCGGTTGATTGTCCACCAGCAGGAAGCTCTGGTTCAGCTTCCAAGCTTTGCATGTCTTCGTATGGTGTCGCCAGTTCTTCGAGAACAGGTGTTGTTTCTTCGCTTACCAGGCTGTCACTGGCGTACTGGGATTCCCTCTCATCTCGAACGCTTTTGATGTTACCGAGTTCTTTTTTCTCTCGTCGTAATGCTGGATTATAATTGCCGACTGATGAAGGGTCGGACAGGGAACTAAATAATTTATCTAGCGTGGGTCCGACATCCCCTTTGTGAAATTTTGCCGTACCCGGACGACGATAAACCTCACCTCGAGCTACGGCTTCTTTTCTTTTTTCAAGTTCCGACTTGGCCATTACTTTTTACCTCGCTTTTTTTTCTTTGGCTTTTCAAGGTCATCAAGCCGGTCGTGTAAAAATTTTAAGCTAGCGAGAATCGGGCCGGTTGCTGCGTTAGCGTCAATTGATTTGTAGCCTTTAACTTCCTTAACAAACTGTCGGCCAACTTTAGAGCGCTCTGCGCTTTGAGCCATGATTCCTGTTTCGTGTCGGTGATGACCGAATACGTGCTTGTCGTACGTTGCTACGTCAAGGGAACTCAGAAACTCCATAAGGTCTGCTTTTCCGCGACCTCTGTCGATGTTTGTCTTAAGTCGTTCATCCGAGTACGAAGCTATAATGCCAGCGCCGATGCTTCCTAAAAAACCCATAAAGCTGCCAAACAAACCTGCGCTTGCTTGTTGGGCTGCTATTTGTGCTTGTTGTTGCATTTGTGCGTATTGGGCACCCAACCCTCTACGCTCTGCCTCTTTTGAAGCTTGAAACTGCAATGCTTGTCCTGCTGCGGTTTCCTGTGTTTGCTTGCCTATTGCTATAGCCTGTTGGCGTCCCATGCGATTAGCAAGACTGGCTTGTCTTCCGCCTTCTGAGAACATGGCTCCTGGTGCCACTCCACGGCGGCTTTTAGCTACTGCGTAAGAAGCAGTGCCAATTTGCTGACCCATTTCCATAGCTTGTTTTTCAGCAGTCGACTTAGTTTCACCTGAAGCTAAACCTTGAAGTTCAGCTAAAATCTGTTCTGAATATTCATCATAAGGGTCTATTTTGTCCTTGCCGGTGCGAACATCACTTCTCGCTTGCGCAAGTGCTTCTTCAGCGCTCATGCCACGGCCCATTAGCTGTCGTTGGCGATCTCTTACTGCCTTAGATTCTACACCGCCACCGCTTGGCCCACCACCAACGTCATTTAAAAACGGAGCGTCTGGGTCTTGCGTGGTTGACGTGCCGGTTGACGTACCGGTTGACGTACCGGTTGACGTGTCGGTTGACGTGTCGGTACCGGAATTATTGTTACTATAGGAGTCTAGTTCTTCCTGTGTCGGTCCACCACCACCGGGCATATCTAAACCCCTCTCAATGCTTGAAGGACATTGCCCAATCCGGCAAATTTGTCTTTTTCTTTTTTCTGACGCATCCCGCTCATTTCTGCTAGTGGGTCTGTGCCTTTTACATTTCCAACATCGTGGCTGCCTAAATCTTTTTGTCTCTTAATGAAATCCGATGCTTCGCCTATTGGATTCATCTCATTCGTATGTGTCTCAAAGCGTGGGGTACCAAAAGCTGACGGGTCTATACTTTGCTCTGTGTTTGGCCCGTCTGGCATTTCTCCGCCGTATCGGGGCTGCATGCCACGAAACGTTGGTACGTCAGACATAGGTTCCATTTGTAATTCGCCAGGACTTAAGTTCTGTTGAAGTAGATTTTCGCCAGACAAAGCGCCGGGTCTGGCTGCTAAATCTTTAATAGAGGCATCTAGTTGACCTGCTTGAACTCGGGTATCCATTGTGTCCATTGCGACAGAGGTTTGGTCACTTAAGTCCTGCAATTGCTCTACACCTTTGTCGAGGCTCATATCGGTGCCTTCAAAGAGGCCGGAGGCTATTCCTTGACCGATAAAGCTTCCGGCTGCACTCATTGCAGCTCCAACATAACGCATCATAATTTGTTTTTGGAATGCCTCTTGAGTCATTTTAATGCCCTCAAGTTTTAAATCTGCTGCTCTATTTGCTCGACCCAAACCTTGAGCGAGAGCCATTTTAGTCTCGCGTCCTTCGCTTTCCTCGTTCATTATTTGTCGGGCTCGGCCACGAATGATTTGCATCGTAAGTTGAGCCAAAGCACGACCGTCAATGCCCATTCGTTTAGCCATCGGTCCTGAAAGCTTGCCAATTAAGCCGTCGATTATTGCGCCCATTTCCGGGTCGTCTTGCGCCATTGAGAGATCGATTCGATTAAATCCCTCTTGCAGCATGGCCATAGTAAAGCTTGGCTGTTCTTTCTTAGCCATTAGATTTGGTCTCCTTTGGGAAGCGCGAATGTCGTTGGTCTAAAACCGACTTCTAAAGCCATACCGTCCATGCGAAACATTTCGTTAGTAATCGTGGATGCAGCATTAGGAGTTATCGTGTGCTTAACTTTTAAAGCGCGACTCTTCTGGCGTTTTACCGGGACTTGATAGCAATGCTTATCTATAAAGGTTGAAGCCGTTTTGGTCTGTGAGTGAGCTGTTGAGTCGTTGTAGTCTACAGTCATTTCGACAGTGACGTCGTGGTCGCCTTTGTGATCTCCAAGAAACTGAACCTTGTAGATTCGCTGCGCTCCTTGGAGGTTGTTTGTGTATATGTAAGGCGTTTCGATTACAGTGGTGTATTTTGAATAAATATCACCAGACGTTGAGCCGTATTTAGCGTCCCAAAACTTCGTCTCGTCAACTTTCCACACGCCTGAAAAAATAGAGCTGTCTAGGTCGTAAGTAGCAGTGCGGCCCGAATAAGATGCGTAACGCATACGTCCGTAATGCAAAACACCATTTAAAAGTTTTAGACCCTTAGAGTTGTAGCCGACATAAGTTTTGTCAAAAGTGTATTGGCTCCAAGCGTCAAAGAAATAATTGTAAACAAGAACTGTAGAGTAACCTGCTGGGTCACTCGAACCGTCTAAGCGGTCACCAAGAGGTATGTACAGCTCGTGTTTTGAATCATCTAGTTCGGTAGCAAGCCCTCTGTATATGCCTAGGTCTTCGACCGGCGCCCCTATGTATTCAGATTGCAGCTCACGATTGATGTTATAAAAACCACGTTCTGCTTGATAAAGAATTCCACGCGGTGAATTGATATGAATAGTTCCTTCTAATGCACCTTGCCCTTTTACAAGTAATCGTGGCTCTGTGAACCTTGCCGTCCCACCGTTTGCGTCTGGTCCTTCGCCGCTTATTACAAAGACGTTCTCTGGTGTGAATACGACAAGGTGATCACCAGTCGTCTCAATCCCGTAAACTTTTTCTCTGCCGCCTTCGAGTTGCCCAAATTGGAATTCTGCATCCGTAAACACCTCAGTTGCAAGTGTGTTTACAGTTGGTTTAGAAGTATGAACTCTGTTGTCGGCTGTTGCGAACATTAAGCGGTCTTTGTGAATTACAAGATCAGTAACTGAACCTAAACAACCATTAGCTTTTTCAAAGTCGCTGTAGAGGACTTCGTGTGCTGCCTTAGGATTCTCTACTGGAAAAATGTCGGCATCAGCGTATACGTCTAGAAACTCAACTGACGGACTATCCCAATTGTTAGCTATGTCACCGATTCTGTAATGAGTAGCTTGCGTAGCAGTGCTGCGATACAAAACTATTCTGACATTTTCGTTGTAGCGTAGAGAATGATTGTAAGTGTAAACTTTAACTTTTATCCAGCCTTGATTATTATCTGCCGTTATATCCACAGTGATAGGGTCGCTAGGCTTTGACCTGTGCAAGTTGCCAGCAGCGTCTACAAACTCATATATCGCTGTGTAGGTCCGAACTCCTGTCGTTATGCGGGCAGTCATGCCGTTTATAGCAGAACTGTTTGAAGCGGCTGCGTATGTAGGCGTGGCAAAAATTTGTGGTGCTCGAAAAAAACCGTTTTCGTGAACTGCTTGACCATCAAAGGTCTTAAGGTAGCCACCACCAATCAGCAAACTATTGTTTGTTTCAACTGTAGGCAGTTCACGTCTAGGTTTATGCTGTACGGTCGCAATTGAGGCTGCAAACGTTACCTCCTCACCGACAAGCAACGGAGCCCAGCGACTGCTACCAATTAATTTTTGATCAGGTGTTTTGCCATCGATAACCGCTGAGGCGCCGTAGTACATTGTCGATGCTAATTCGCCGTTATCGACCTTTGAAAAATCGCGCTGCAAAAGAAAAAAGTCGGTAAATGGATTAGCGCCAACATCACCCTCGGCGGTCTTCGCCACAGGCATACAGCGATCTCGTTTATAGTTTTTACTACCGGGCGCTTCGCTAAAAGTGTCTCTAAAAATATACGTAGAGCCTTCAGAAAAGTTTTGGTAGGACGCGTCCCAGCTTGTCCCTGCCTGCTGCGCTATACACTCACTTCCCATAAAATAAACTTCGTCGTCATAAGTCCACGGGTCACTGGTCAAACCGGTGTTGTATGCAAGAACTGAGTGCGCCGCTGTGGCGTCAGCTATAGTAAACTTAATAGAACGCAACGTAGTCACATTAGGTGCTCGTGCGTCAACTTTTGTGTCTGTGACGTAGTAGACTCGCGTATGCGTAGAAGGTGAAGCGCTAGGGTCAAGAATGGCTGTTCCGTTAAGCATGCCTTCGTTGTCAGGTGCGTTAATGACTGAGCCTTCAAGGGATAAGGTACCTGTGGCTGCGTCGACAACGGCGAATCGTCCTCGTATTGTGGTGTCTAAAGCATTAAATCCGATGACATAGTGGGATAGGTCATCCCGGTTAACCGGGTTTGCGTGTCCTAGGTTTGGATGAAAGTGACGAACAAAAACACCGTAAGCCTGTGGGTTGTTTAAGCCATACTCTGCCACACTTGTACCGAAACGGGCCTGCGCACTTTGCGCAATGTCAAAGGTGCGTTGGCTGGTAAAACTTAATGACGTGCCGTCTAAAACAACTTCTCTAAGCTTAAAGGATTTAGATTCGCTGCCTTCAGTGCTTGTCTGCCAAAAAATTGCAATGCCTTCAACTGGAGTGTCAACGGCCCGAATAAAGCTGCAAGCGTCCCAAGCAGCGGTTGGATGTAACGCCACGAGCGATGTTGAAGTTGAGGGTTTAATGTCGCCAAGTTGCCAATTTGAAGCCGTTATATCGATCAATCGATAATTTAGCAGCACAGGGTAGGAACCGTCACCAAGGGTGTAACCAGTGTTAGTGACATCGACCGAGTTGTACAGAATGACAAATTTATTTTCGAGCGCTAGGACTTTAGGTTTTGGCGCAAGGTAAGCCCGCTCATCCTCAAAAATACCAAGAGTCTCGAACCGGCAAGTGTCGACAAGTTGTCTGCGTCCAACTTCAACATCCGTGTCAGCATCATAAAGCTGGGCGTATACACTGTATTCAGTAAAGTAATTATCCTGAGTTGCGCCGTGCGATGTGCAGTCAATCTCGTACCAAACCGCGCATATAAAATTACCGTAGGTTGCATTAGTTATTTTACAAAGTTCAGGGCGAGATTGAGTAATCCCCCGGTCATCCCGAATCACTTGGTTATTCATGACAACAGGGTCACAGACGCCCTGTCGCGAATAAGCGTTATCGCCTAGGTTCTGGTAAAGATGTTTACCGTCCATCCAAGCCAACCCGTCACGATAAGACGAAACGTTTGATACGGTCGGAATCTTGTATGAGGTCGATGCTAAAACTTCATCAAATTTACCGTTGTTCGGTAGGTTGTCGTTTTGTAGCGGTTCTAGTCCTGCACGGCGTCTAATTTCGCCAGACTTCTCCATGCGACCATTTTGTATGTCGGCCATGTGCGGAACGTTAAGCACACGGTCTGAGGCTTTCTGATTCAAGCCTTTCTCGAAACTGAGCGATAATGTCTGTTTCTTAAGTGCCATTAAAACACCCACAGACTTATGTTCGCAACCCGTGAACCTTTAAGGTACAGATATCTTTGAGTCGATTCAGAACTTCGATACACAAGGCAGTTATTGTCGACATCGACGACAATAAATCCCTTAGGCTTTCTTTTAAGTGTGTGATGAAAGCGCCGCTCACTGGTTGAGACCTCAATGCCCTCAATCAGTTCACCGTCTAAAATAGGTATGGTGTCAAGTGATCGAAACGCAGTCTCAATGGCTGATTGAAGCATAAAAACCGTAGGGTCTTTTGTTGATACTCGGCTAAATGTATATCGCGCCATGACTTACCCCTAATACATAAAAGAGTGGTAGGGTTCGGTTCCGCGTGTGACATCTACAATGCTTGTCGACTCGCCTGCGTCACGTTTTGTCGCAGCTTGTGTGATACGATTCGCCAACCGTTGCAAATTTGAAACCTCGAACTTGATGTCAGACTCTTCTTTATTCTTGGCCAGCATTACAGCATAAGTGACTGGATATTCTTCGTAACCGGGGGTGATCCCCTTTACGACACTGGAGATGTCTGCTGGGTCGAATTGGGGCGCCGTCTTAATGTACCAGAGTTTTATCGTGCCTGATGGTAAGTCCTCAGGGATAAGCTTTATGTCATCGCCCACAAGCGCATACTCGACCAGGTCGACACCAGATGCTTTTATTACTGGGTTTGAGTATTGGTTGCGATGCTGGAAACTAAACGGTCGAACTCGTGAAGTTGTACCGCCAGAGCTTGGCGTAAAATCGACGCCCATAAGCTTATAGAAGTTATCTGGCAGAGGGTATGGCGCTGTGCCCGGAATGGTAAAACTATCTTCCTGCATCCCGTAATTCTCATGCGTCGTGACTAAAATATCCCACAACTCGCACAAGCCACGGTTTAAAAAATCCGTTAGCTCTTCATCTGTGACAAACTCAGAGTTCTCGAAGTCACCACGACGCCGCACTCTAGTAATCATGTCTGATGCTACAATGCTCGCCATTCGTCACCTCAGAAATGGGCCGGGGGGCTGCGCACCCCCCTAAACCCTTGCTAGCTATCCAAACTACCGCCGGAAGAATGAATGTCTAACAAATCAATTAATGCACTTCCGAACCGGCGATAGTCCTCACCTTTAGCAGCATCAAACGCAGAGCGCATGGCACTGTCTAAAGCGACTTCTCGCTGGTTTGAGACAGAAGGTTCATCCTTGGTTAACCGAAGTTTCTCAAGAATGAGTTCCGCGTCTCGTTTAGGATCAATATTCATTAGCTAAAATCAATCCGACATTGGTTACCCGGATTCTTGGTGATTACGTTCGAATAGGCCCCTAGTCTCACTTCCAAACTGTCACGATCTGAACGTCTGAGAGCAGCATTGGAATCTAGGTCAAGTATCTGTGGACACATACCAAGTGATGCCAATTCCCAGTCTGACAGCTTAATCATATAGGCTGTATTAACTGGACAGTCAGCATCTGGCACAACTTGAATTGGACCCGTTGGCAAGTGAATCACGATGTTGGTGAAGCCAAGCTCAAGCGTCTTGCCAAAACCAATATCAATCTTAACACCCTTGTTGGTGTCACTGGAATACCCGGCACCTGCCGCTGTAACTTCCTTCATCAACGATGTGTAGGTTGAGTAGTCTGTAAAGATATGGTCAGGCTTGGCACCCTCACGACCCAGACGCTCACTCGCGCTTACGAATGCGTGATATACGTCTGTGGTGGCTCCCGAAAAACGGTGCCCAGCGAGGCGCGTGGTGTCGGTTGACCGATTGACCCCAAAAAAGCTGTCTGATGAAGTTGGTGCCGTTGCCGGAATCCAGGCATCAAGACCGCTCATGCGGTGATGAGCTGCAACACTTGCAGAGGAATCGCCGCGCATAAAGATACGACCTTTCCCGCCACCGATAACTGCGTTGTCCATGTCAAAGCTACCAGAGTCATCGGCCACAAAGCTGCCAGCTTCACGGTTTACTGATTCAACTGTAAGATATCCAGTCTGCACTGAACCGTAGTCAGCGTTAACAATAACCTCAAGCTGTTGACCAACCTCAAAGTTCACAATGTCGTTTGCCTTGGTTAGAACAATTGTAGTCTTACCATCAGCGATAGTAGAACTAGTGATAACACCAATTTTACCTGAACCATCACCGTAGCACTGTCGAGCAAGTGAACGACGAAGCGCGTAACGTGCGCCGCTAATTTCAACGTCCATGTAACTGGCGAATGCACCAGCATCGCCGCGAGTCGAAAGAATTGTTTCTGTGTCTAAAGTTGCGAACGCATAATCACGAACACGGTGTACTAGGAATTTCTCAACTTCGAATGATGAGGTGTTATCTTGTGCTCGGCTAAAATCCTGACTACGTCGGGAGTTCGGAGCGTATTGAACAACCACTGGATAATAACTACCAGTAAAGCCTTCAAACTTTGGAATCCGCGTGAATAGCCCGTCGTGCTCATAGAGAGCCGCTAGCCAGTTGGCGCGTCCATAGAGTTCTTTTAGACCGTCTTGGACGGTCGACATATCGAGTGTAACACCTGTACCTGTAGCGGAGCTGAGTGCGCTACCTCCAATAGTACCGTGTCCTAAAGTTGACGTTGGCATGACTTAATCCTTTACTGCCATTTGATCGCTTCAGCGAATTTCCTGAGGCGTTCTTGGTGCGTTAAAACGCGAGGTTCCGTGGACGTTGTGGCCACAGCCTGCGTATTACTTAATGTTTTAACTGATGGTGCGACAGTTTTTGTCGGACCTTCCATGGCAGCAGGACTTGGTGTCGGGGTTGCTTCTGGCGAAGCGTCGTACAATTGTTTCAACGTGCGGGTGTCCGAAAACCGCTTAAGCTCGCCTGCGTAGTGGTCATTAACCACCTTGCAAGCCTGCTCGAATCCAATGTCATTACCTGAGGCGTTGTATTCGTTTTGAATAACTTGATACACCGTCTCATACGCATTGGCTTTTTTGACAAGTTCAAACTCGTCACCACGATTATCCACCCAATCGGTGATTTTATCAACATAAGAATTTCTTAAACCATGCAGACGACTTGTTTCAGCTTGGTCCACTCGTTCTTGCTCGCGTGACTTAAGATCTGTCAGCTCTTGGCGTTGGCGCTCTAGCTCACTTCGTAGCTGTGTCGATTCTGCGACTTCACCAGATGCTTCTTTGTTGATAACCTCGGCCATGTTTACGCCAGCTTGCTTTAAGAACTCTTGGGGGTTCTCTTTTGCAAGACTTAGGTTTTGCTCGTATTCTGCTACACGCGCCATTTGTTCCTGGATTTGGGCTTCTCGCTGTCGCAGATCTCGTGCTTGCAAGTGTTGTTCACGCTCACGTCGCGAAAGAGCCGCAAAGTTCGTCGCAAGATTTGCCGGGGTTTGTTCAAGCTCAATCGGAGCCTCAGAAGATGAAACGACTTCTGAGACCCCTTGTTCCGGTTGGGGGGTTGGCTCAACCGAAACTTCGTTTTCTTCACTCATATTATTATTCCTTAATAACCGGGACCGGGTGCAGACGGAGGCACATCGCCGCCGCCGCCGCCCATTAATTCTTCAGGTACACCGGCGGTGGCTGGCATAGAACCGCCCTGTGCTGGCATCGGCGCCTCACCACCTGCCATTTCTGGAGGCATAGGGACGCCGCCCTGTGCTGCCATTGCCATCTGTTGCGCTTTAGCTTGCTCTTCAGCCTGTGCTTGCTGAACCAGCGCAACGCAGCTCTCAATAAAGCGTCTGAGTAGATCTAGTTTCTTATCAGGGGCGCCCTGGCACTTGGCTTTAAGGTAGGCACTGTTCACCATCTTAATTGCGAGTTGTAAGTCTTGATAAGGCTCAGGCGGTATAAACCGTCCGTGTTCAAGAATCTGGTCAATGACAAACAGTATGTCGTGGTAATTTGACGTGGCTAATTGCGTAAGCGCTTCAGTGTCAGGGTAATCTAAAAGCATCATGCTTTGCATTGGGTCGATTAAACCTGCCTGACTCATTTCAACGACTGATTGAAGCTTACCAGCCGGGGTATCAGGTAGCAGATTAGACGGGAACTTCTTCATGACGTAACAGTCTTTGGTTAAATCAATTTGAGACCACTTAATTTTTTGGATGTCCCTATCGCCCGCATGAATCATCTCCAGGTCAACACCGTCCTCGTGCAGCCCTCGTGTGACTTCAATCATGTGGTCTGCTGCATCTAAAAACATCTGCTCGTACTGGCGTTGGATTGAGGCAAACCGGGTACTTGCTTGGGAGGCGTATTCACGAAGCGCCACACCTGATTCTAAACCTGTTGGGTTCTTGGCCTGACTCTCCATCGTTGAAACACCAGCAATCTCATAGGCTCGTGAAAAAATACGGTCCATGTGCGACATGACTTCAGGTGCCACGGTTTGCGGTACATAAAAAGTCGGTGGCTGTCCGGTGTACTCGACAATGCCCCACATCTCATTGGTTATCGTGCCCTTGGATACCTGGGTTCCACTCTGTAACATAATTTTCGGGGTGGCCAGACGCATCGATTGAGCGACCGCACGGCAAATCCAATTAAGCTCGACCTGTAGGCCCGTTAGTTGTGAGCATAGGCCTTCTGCAAAGAATCCCAGCAACCTAGGAGTCCAACGTAGGAAAACAAAGGGTACGCCACGAGTCCACTGCTCGGCAAATAAATCAGCCCCATCAATGACAATTGAGTGCAAGCCATCGTCGGCACCTTTGCCAGAAGGGAGGTGCCATGCCTCGATACACTCGACCATGTCTGAGGTGTTGCGTGTGTGGCTCTGGCTTTCCACTCGTGGGGCATCGTCAATCTTAGAGGCAGAATTTGGGAACATACGTTTAAGGACTTCCGCATTGACGTACTTGCGCTGGAAGTACTGACGTGGAGCCCCGTTAATGGCTTCCATTTCATCGATAAAGACTTCGTTCGGAAAAACTCTTTCACAATGCAAACCATCCTCATTGCCATGAATTTTCATGACGCCCATACCCATAACGGCGGCATCCCTAAAAACCATCGGCGCCACTTCATACAGTTTAGTTTTGTAGAACATTCCAGAACAGAACTTGGTGAGGCGTTTGGCTTTCTGCTGTTCACCAAAGCTTCCACCGTCCGTAAGGAACTGAACCTTGGGATATGTCGTGGTCACCTTAGACGTGACCGTGTCCACCATGCTTTGGCAGATGTTCATCTGCACTCGATGATTCTTGGCGGCAGATGCGACTTTGGCGTATCCGTGAAGTGATAAATCACGCATGTAGACGTTGCCGTACAGGCGCATGTTCATCAGGGCTTCTTTATCGCGGTCCTTGGCGTCTTCGCGCAAAGAGTCGAATTTAGCCAGCATACGCAAGTAGATGTCCTTTTTAGATTCCCACCAAAACGTTTTGTCGTGTATTCGTTGACCGGTTCCCATTATTTACTCCGCGCTGTAAAACAGCATGTTTTCGGCTTCTGCTGCTATGTCGTGTTGTGATTTGGCGGGTGGCACCATTGTAGAGTTTGACGTTGCCTGAAGGTCCATTTCTAACGGCCCAAACTTAAAGTGAGTCACGCCTTCTGATTTGAGTAAGTCGATAATCGGTTTTAGTTGTTCTACTGAAAGTTCCATTGTGTTTCCCACCATCCTTTTCCATCTTTTGATTGAATTGCGTCACTGCGCTTGTCCCAGTATTGGTCAAGGTCATATTCGAGTCGTCCGGGAGTACCAATCGCGGGAATGTCGGCCCGTTGTCGCCATGCGTAGTGGCGGGCCTCTCTGAATGCGTAAAGCGTTCCGTCGCTGATGTGGTTGGGATAAGCTGGGTGCTCTTTCTTAAAGTCTTTAGTCCATTGGAGCTGGTCCCACTCTTCGCGAATCGGGGAGTCTTCCTGGATAAAAAAAGTGCCACATTGCAGATCAGAGTTTAGAAGTTCGATAGCCGCGTGTTTTTCAGTCTTCTTTGCGGCTTGAATAGGCAAAGCGAAACGGGCTCGCATCTCTTCAGCAATAGCCTTACCCATACCGGCTGTATCAACCATGATATTCGTGAAATTGTATTCTTCGTGGAGTTTGGCCAGTTGGTCTGCAACCTGGGAGGGTAAAAGCTTTGATTGGCTCCAACAGTCGACCAAATAGACCGCAGGTTGCTCTAATGAGTACGCTATCACGCTGAAGCTCGTAGCATCATGCCAGCCTAAATCTACTCCGCAGATATAATGCCAATCATAGTTACTATCGAGTTGGGTATAGAAGTTCTTCTCTGTGTACTTGTAGACGAGGGAATCATCGCTACGAACAAACTTTCCGCACCACTCACGCTGGTAGATTGAGCTTTCAGGCGTCATGTTCGTCTGTAGCATCCGGGCATCAAGCCACTTCTTCGTGGCGCCGGGTTTTTTGTTTAGATAGGGGTTATCGTGCAGCGTCCAATGAAACTTTTCATAGCCTAAGCGCTCATCGTGGTAAGCGTTGAAAAATAGCCCCGTGCAGCGTGGACTTGGCGTACCGATGAGACAAATTGTCCCATCCAAATCTATACAGCCCGGAGCTATCGTCTCTTGAACCAATTCATCGAGAATACTGGTGAAGTGACCGGCTTCATCGACCACAACCAGTCTAAATTTGTTCCCGCGCAGCCTGTCGAGGTCACCGGCATCAGAACAACCGTGTAATTCGATTCTTGAGCCGTTATTAAAGTGACAAACAAGGTCTGTGTTCTGAAAACGCAGTTTCAAATCGTATTTTCGGCTTAGTTGCTTGAGTAAAAGCCAAAGAATGCGTTTCGCCGCCATCCGAGACGTTGCTAAGTAGACACAGAGGCTCTCAGGGTGCCGTAGGCTTTGCTCGATGAGGTACATGGCAGCAGCGGTGGACTTACCGGCTCGCCGTGAGCAACATGCAACCTTGAGCTTGCCTGGATGGTCGATGAAATCCGTCTGCTCTTTAAATAAATCTTCCCGAAACCGAAAAGTTCGATCTGGCGTCTGTTCCGGGCCGCCAAGGTCCGAGACATCACCGAATCTACGGGTGAACTCCCGCAATAATGCACGTTCGTCGACGTGCTTCTTCTCAGTGGGCTTGGACGCCATCGGGGCTCTTTGCCTTACGGCCACGTTTAATCGTTTGTTTTACTTCAGGTACTGGTAGATTAAGGTCGTCACCATCTAAAACCAAGAAACCGATAGACGTCATCGGGATAGCTACCAGGTAACCATCGTCAAATCGTGCATGAACAAAGTCACCCCGAAGCTCCAGGCTCACCTTCGACCCGTGTTTCAGACGTGTCTGGTGTCTTACTTCTTTTGTGTCCCGTTTTAGATGAATTTCGCTTATTGCCATGATGGCCTCCGTAGTGTTTGATTCTTTCAGCAGCAAAATGCGTGATAAATAGTTCACTTCCTTCTGCTGTCTGGCATTTTGGTGCGTACTCAAGATTGTGACCCTTCTTTAGGTCTTTAATGATTCTGCCTTGATGGGTGTGAAGAACCTTTTCCCCTCTACGATAACCGTACACACGATCTAGAATCGCCGTTGCTATTCCCATCGTGCGAAAGACACTCTTTACGTGTGCCCAATGTACAATGAGCAGGCTGCGCTTTTTATTCAAAACGTCAAATTCTTGACGCTTCGCACAGACATATCCGTAGATCTGATCTGTGAGAGCCTGATTACAAGCAACATATGTGTACGACGTCTCTAAAAGGTTCTCCACGATTGGTCGATGCATTTTGAACAGACTGATTGAGGATTGATTGCGATTTTGTCTCGCGTGTCCGTCTAACCAGGTATCAAGGATAAATGCCGCATCGTTAGCATCTGCTGGCCTAATAAGAATGTTGGGTGCGTCCTCAACTTCTTCAGGAATATAGGGCCGTGAGGTTTCGGTGTTCCTATCGTCTTCGCTAAGAAAAACGTTAACGCCGAACTTGTGGCGTAGGTCTGATTTTAAATCATCCATCGTCGCCAACTTTCTCGTATGCTTCTTTTGCTCGGCGTGTCGCCAATAGCCCAGCTTCTTCTTTAATCGTGCGCTGTATACGACCGTCGAGTTTTAGAAATGCCTCAGAAGCTTTCTTGCGTAGCTCGTCATCCGGTAGAGCCTCGAGTGCGTTTTGGTCTTTCAAATCTTTCTCAACGTTTGAGAGTGTTTGAATAGAACGCACAATAGCCGCAAAGTTTGCAGACTGGTTCTTATCAAGGCCGTAGGATGTAGAGCTGATTTGCCGAAGCGTTCGTAGTTCGGAGTCGATAATAAAATAAGCGTTGGAAACCAGGGAGTGTACATCAGGTACAATCGAGGCGCCGCCGTCCATGGCAAGCTTGTCGTTTATCTTAATGCGACGGGCTTCATGGCGCAGTTCGCCACGCACCTTCTCCAAGGCTTCTTCGTCACCTAATTTACCACCAGCAGAGTGGAATTGAACAGACAGCTTTTTGCTGTCACTACGACGCGGCATGGTGTCACCTAAGAATGGGACTGAGGAAAGGAAGCAACCAAACCCCAGCCCCGCGTGGTCTACTTTGGGAGTAGGCTTAACTTGTATCGCGGATTGGGAATATTTGGGAGAACTAATGATCTCAGATTGAGATTAATGGATTAAGATCTGGACGTCCGTTGTTAGGCCGGAATAAATTTACCCTCTAGCTTCACTTTGCCTAGGACAATCTCACCACTCGGCGCCACCCAGAAGTGACAGGCGTACCGGTAACGTTTGTGCTTTACGCCATCTTGCTCGGCTTGTTTCTTAGACTTCGTGTTCACGACGGACTGGTACTGTTGCCAACCGTCAGCATGCATTGATTGCGTGAGACGGTAAGCGTGTTTTTTCATGAAGAACTGTTTGCAGTTCGTTTTAATTTCATCAATCGTTTCGTCGGCTAGCATCGTGAGTTGCATGTCCTCTGGGAGGAGATACAGAGCTAGCTGGACCTTGGCGTTGCTTATGATGTCCCGCGCCCAACCTGGGGCATCCTCGCGGTCACTGATGGCCTCCGAGGTGTCCTCCCATTCGTCTGGTAAGCCCCCACGGTGAATTAGTCGTGCAACGTCTTTAATATCTTCAGTGGCTGAGAATTTCGTCATCAATATAATTCATTCTATTTGGAATGCATCCTCGAACCCCGCCCCGTGGATCAGGCGTGTCGCCGTCAAAACGTGGGATGACGTGGATGTGAAAATGCATAACAGTTTGCCCAGCGGCTTTACCATCGTTGAAACCAACGTTGTAGCCGTCAGGTCGCACGTCACGGTCAAGCGTGATCCGAGCGTATTCCACCATATCTAGTAGGTCTGTCTTTTCTGGGCCGGTAAGTTCCGACCAGGTGCTAACGTGTCTTTTTGGTAGGAGGAGCATGTGGCCAGGACTGGCCGGGTAGGAATCATAGCGAGCGTAGGCGTAATCGTAGAACGCCAACGAATAGTTTTCAGGTAGGGTGCAGAACGGGCACTCGGCGCTCATACATAGACCCTGTCATCAATAAAGTAGCCCTGGTCCTCCGCTCGCTCCGATGGCTCGAACTGTATGGTTGGACTGCCTGCGTTCTCCCAACAGTCTTTGTGATGGACCATCGGCTCGTGCCATTTGCCATCCTTTCGGGCCATCTGCTCGTAAACGTCAACTTCCTCACCGTCTTCCGTGGTGACGTTGCCATAACCGTCAAAAGTGCCGATGACTGGCGTTGCTCCTGGCTTCGGAATCCACACGGACTCTGTATAGCGCTCGGGAACATCGGAGTAGCGGTCTAAAGCGTAAGTGGCCAGGATGGACTTGCCGCATAGGTTACATTCGTAGCTTGAGAATCCCATTACAGTAATCCTCGACGTCTATAGTTCTCTTCAAGGCCTAGAAAGATGAGGCGCCGTATCCAGGCTGACTGACTTAGGCCTTCTGACTCGGCACAGGCCTTAATTTTCACCAGTGAGCCTTCTGGAAGCGTAATCATTGTTTTCTCGGCGCTTTGAGAGATGACTGGTGTTTTTTTGACGACCGCCGTCTTCTTCTTAGCTGTTTTCTTTTTGGCACCCATGGGTGACCTCCTTTGTTAAGCCACCATGTTACATGTTGACATATAAATGGCAAGATCAAAGGCAAATCGGGGTAAAAAGTCAGATGTAGCAATACACATTCACACGCACAATCGCACCGGGGGGTGGCCCCCCCCTGCGCGCAATTACAGGCACTTAGGCGGTCTTTAGAGTGAATAGTAGCGACGATCCACCCTCCAAAAAAGGTTACTGTACATAACCTACAGCATGCACATTGATATTGAATGATGACATATGATGTGAGACTCTGAGAATGAGCGGGATTGACCGCGACAACAACAAAGGAAGCAATCAATGCAAGTTAAGTTCTGGAAACACGCATATCCAACTATGAGAAACGTTTTTACCTATTCGGCAATTACTTATCTCAAAATAGCTCAGGCATGGTGCATCACAATGTATGTGATGGGCAATCGGGGCTATTCTGACAGAATTACCTTTTTTACCCGAGACGATAACGGTGCGCCTATTTGTCCCTACGAGAGCAATAAGTGCGAAGGATCCCCGCTGTACGGATACGGAGCCCGATGGCACCGATACGGACTGACTCGCCATGATCCTAACGTTGCAGTCCACCGCTAATCAACGCCCCTCATACATCCATTTAAGCCACCTCAGAGTGGCTTTCTTGGTGTCAACTCACAACAAAGGAAGCAACCTATGACACAAGCAATTTATCGAAACCTAACCCGAGGTGGATGGTCTCTCATTGATGCCAAACTTGATCGCAAGGGCTATGCCTCAAAGCTCACAGGACCATCACACCACACCGGCGGTCTACTTATGACCAACGTTGTCACGAACAACCCAAGCACCATTGCGAGCGGTTGCGCTCGTATTGTTAAGAACCTTGCACTACCTAACAAGTATGGTCGCGAGGTCATCGCATACGTTGCCGGTGACGTCACAGAAGGTCAGCCCCTTGTTGGCAATGTCTATGGTGCATTGGTTCACCTCGGCACGTTGTCACTTGACCTTGAAGCAGGTCAGCTCGTTTTGATTAATCCTCTCGACGGGTCATCACGTCCGTTTGATGTCTCGCGTATCGCTCCAACGTTGACGCTCGTATTCAATGAAACCTGCGAGGTCTACGCATGAGATCCAAGGTCCATAAGAATCTAAGCAGAGGTGATTGGTCGGTCACTCCTAAAGAGACCAACAAGGTCCAACCGGCATCGTCGGTGCATTGCTTTGATATCAAGTTTAAACAACCGAGTGGCAAGCAATTCGAGGCATGTCTCGAAGGTGAGAAGCGCAAGGTGTTCGCCTATATCCACAGCGAGGAAACCATCGTTGACACGCCACAGCCTGACCTCTCAGGTTGGCAACGGGTCTACTTTAACCCTCGTAAAGGTCATCGATACTTTCAGCTCTCTGACGGTACCCGAATTGATACAGCGTCGGAAGCTTACTTCACTGATACATCCGAGATGTGGATCCGTTAATGGTCAGCCCCTGCTCAATAGGGGCTTTTCCCTCTCACCCTGGGTGTTTCAACGGCTATTTGACGCGCTCAAATATCCTTAAATCTTTCCAGGGGCTCAATATTCAAACCCGCGATCGGTCCTAGTGATTGATTGCAGCCAAGCAAGGAAGCAAAACTTATGTCCAAAACTTCTAAATTTATTTATGCCAAAAATGGCAATCGTTATCACGTCACTCTCGCGCGCGTGAAATATGATCCGGCCCGTTTTGAACGGGCTTATAACATCCTCAAATCTGGCCGGGTGCCAGATCGCAGCGATGTCAAGGAAGCCCGACAGATAGCCCGTCGACTTTTGCGACTGAAGACCCTGCCGGACTTTTTCACCTCGGAAGGTCAGCACAAAATGATGCTCTCAAATAAAGCATCAAAGGGCGTCTTGAAATCGTTCGTGATGCACTTTGCACCCGGTGATCTCAGTGGAACTGAGGTCTGCCATGGACGGTCTGAGGGTTGCACTAAATCGTGCTTATACGAATCGGGGCACGGATCAATTGTCAACGTCAAAGCAGGACGGATCAAACGCACTAAGCTTTACTTTGAACATCGGGCAATCTTTGCTCTCACGTTCTTTGATATGATCGATCGACTGTCTAAGCGGTCTTACAAAGTCGCAATCCGTCCGAATGGAACAAGTGATATCGTGTGGGAATCTCGCGAGCGTTGGATGTTTAGCATGTTCCCTGATGTGATTTACTACGATTACACTAAGCTTCCTGGAAGATTTAAGCGGTCTTTACCTGAGAATTATTCCCTCACATTCTCACGCTCTGAAACGAACCACCGACACGCGATCAAGACCTTGGACGATGGCGGCAATGTGGCAATCGTATTTGACAAGGCTACTTGGAAACGTGTGACCGCGTCCGGTTCGTGGTCAGGCTATCGCGTAATAGATGGGACTGCTGACGACCGTAGGTGGTTGGATCCTAGAAATGGTTGCATCGTTGCATTGAAACCCCTCGGACCTGCGAAGCGGGACACTTCTGGCTTCGTCCTGCGTCCCTCATTGCGTCTCGTATCGGCGGAGGTGGCGGCATGAGTATTCTCTACAAATCACGCTCTAGACGGGATGCAGAACGCTATATTGAGCGCCATAGTTATTATGGTTTGGTTCGTATCACTCTAATTGGATGCAATTGGGCGGTGATAGTCAAAGCCTAAGCCCCTGGAAGAAATAAGCCCCTTTAAAGCTCTCGGCTCCCATCCCGAGGGCTTTCTTGGTGCCGAGAGTCAGATCCTCGGCTTAACTTACGTCTAATCGTAGGGAAGGAAGCAAGTGATGACTTTGAGAGAACGCTATGAGAATTACGTCCGATGTGTCGACGATGGCAACGGGATTGACTCGACAACGGGTGAACCTATCAAAACATTTGATGAATGGCTGAATAGCTAAGTAAAGGAAGCAAAACATGACAGCAAAAGTATTGCCGTTTGTGGCAGATGGTAGCGGTCTAAGTCCGTTAGCATCTCGACTCGCGGCCCAAAAGAAAGCACCTGGAACGGTCGATTCGTATCGGGTCAACGTCGCCCAGTTCGAGCAATGGCTAGTGGATAATGGTAGAGACGCGGTTCCCGTGAGTCTTTGCGATTACTTGGCCGTGCTGCATTCCAGCGGCTACTCACGTTCTAAAATCAACCAAGCCTATTGCGGGTGCATCGACTGGATGCCATCACTTAACGGTCAGATAGTTCGTGACGTGTTGGACGGTATCAAGCGAGAGCATGCACACCGGGCTATTGATACCAAGAAAGCGTTTATGCTCCGGGATGTGGAGCGCGTCTTATCGTCTCTGGATTCCGGCTCATTGCGTGATTGCAGAGATAAAGCTTTGTTTAGCGTTATCTTTGCGACTGCTAGCCGTAAAGCCGAATTGCTGAATCTTACCGTCGAGAACATTGTAGTCGATTTCGATAGGATTTGGATAGACGTTGTTGAGAAAAACTCTGTGACCTTGCGTCGCAAGTTTTTACCCGGCGCCCCTGGTGATTTAAGCGTACCATTGGCACCTTCTACCCACTTGATGGAATGGCTCCGAAGGTCGGAAATAACATCCGGCCCGCTTTGGAAGCCAATTTCAAAGAGTGACAACATCACCGATAGGCCACTATCTAAGCGCGGCTACGATGCAATCTTTAAGCGTGTACTTACCAAGTGCGGGTTTCAAGTCTCAGACTTCAGCCCCCACAGTACGCGAGCCGGGTTCATCACCTGGGCATCCAAGGCCGGGGTCTCACTCGGTGAGATCATGGCGGTGACAGGTCACAAATCAGTTGAGAGCATCAAGCACTACTTAGACAAAGAGCAGATGGCAGAAAACCATCCACTCTTGAAAGGAAGCAAATAATGGAATTCGTATTTCAATCAGACTGTGGTTTTACCCTGACATGGTGCCCAAACGAGGAACTTTGGACCGATGCCGACCTCAACTTTATCGCAGACGCCCAAGGCTACCCCGTCGACGACGATGACAAGCGGATCCCCGGTGACCGTGAAATCCTGTGGCGCAGTCTTTACCCTACGGATCTAAAGCTGACCTGGACCAACGCCGCTGGTGAAAAGCTCGTACTCGGCGCCACGCATTTGAAGATACACCACAGCTTTATCATGAGCGGTGGCGAGTGGATGTCAGCCACGTGGTTAACCGAAGCCGCAGAGAAGCTCGTAATGGCTCACATGGCCATTCAGTACATTATCAGTGACGCTCAATTCCTGCACTTTGACGGTGACTCTACAGACATCGACTTCGTAGAGGGCGGCAACTTATTAGTGGAGCACATCGAATGTTTTTAATGATTCAGTTCGTTCTTATCGGCCTTGCAGCCATGTTCTCAATAGTCCCATTTCTGGGTCCATATCTCAGTGCGGCGTTAGTCAATGCTGCCGGGGAGTTGAACCCGGACATTCACCAACCTATAAATGCCAAGTGGGTTCGAGCAGAACTCAAGAAGGAAGCAAACCATGACAGTTAGAATTCTCATTGATGAAGCAGCGCAGCTTGTACCGGAATCGAAAACCTTGGACGAACTATGTGACCGCTTAAACATGGTGGAGCAATTAGTTCGAGACCAGGAGCTACACGATAGCAGCTACGT